>UMHJ01031331.1_pt1 | contig 19098 bp, 18 predicted proteins | sample 1965511 | NCBI WGS metagenome assembly UMHJ01 (sample SAMEA4836096, study PRJEB28245) | human gut metagenome | biome: gut microbiome; material: fecal sample | place: Denmark | collected 2008
TACTTGTACTCCGCCAGGCGGCCCAACAGGTGGAGGTTGCTGAACTTCTCCGCCAGGGCCTTGTACTGGCCGTACTGGGCATTGTTGTCCGGGTTAATGATGGCGTAGTAGGGGATCTCTCCCGGCGCTCCGGTATAGGCGCGGGAGTACTCCTTCACGATGGTGGTCTTCCCGGGCACCTTCTGTCCGGTGAGGTGCTTAAACTCGGTGATGCGGGTATAGTCCTCGTCCACGGTGTAGTTCACCGTGCCGTAGCCCTGGAAGTCGTCCTGGGGAAGGGTCTCAAAGCGGAAGTCCAGGGTGCGGTAGGGGAGGGGGCCAAACTGGAAGCCAAAGAGCTCGTCGGCCTGGCCGGTGTAGATGACAGGGCCATCAAAGACTTCGCCGTCCACCCGGATCTGCTCCCCGCTCACATCCAGCCGCTTCAGGGCGTCGCAGCCCAGCTCCACGGTGATGTTGGGGTGGTCCAGCATCCGCTCAAACATGGGGGTATAGCCCTCCTGAGGCATGCCCTGGAAGGCGTCCTGGAAGTAGCGGTCATCCCGGGAGAGGAACACCGGCACCCGGGCGGTGGTGTTGGGGTCGATCTCCTCCGGCTTTTGTCCCCACTGCTTCATGGTGTAGTGGACAAACACGTGCTCGTACACATAGTCGGCCAGAGCAGCGATCTCCGGGTCGGCGTTCTGCCGCAGTTCCAGAATGGTCACCTTCTGCTCCGCGCCGTACTCGGCCAGCAGCTTGTCCCCCAGGCGCTTGCCCTCCTTGGGACCAAAGGCGGTCTCCAGGGAGGTGAGGTTGAAGGGGACCGGGTAGGTCATGCGGCCCCCGGCATTGTCGGGGATGTTGGCGATGACCCGGTGCTGGTAGTCCCGCCAGGGGGTAAACCGGGACAGCCAGTCAAAGACCCGCTTGTCGTTGGTGTGGAAGATATGGGGGCCGTACTGGTGAATGAGCACGCCGGCCTGGTCCAGACAGTCGTAGGCGTTTCCGCCGATATGGTCCCGGCGCTCCAGAACCAGCACCCGCTTGCCGCCCTGCTCTGCCAACTGCCGGGCGCACACTGCCCCGGCATAACCCGCGCCGACCACCAGCGCGTCAAAGGTACGCTCCAACTTGTATCCCGCCTTTTCTTTATCATCAGACCGGACAGGCTGCCCTGTCCAGATAGAATCAGTATACCATAGTTGCCCGGACCAGGGCAATGAAAAAAGTATAAAGGATACCTTAAGGTGTGGTTAGTCAATTCTTTAAAACCAGTCCTCCCCCTCCAGTGCCAGAAACTGGCTCTGCGGTCCCAGACACAGCGGACAGCGCTCCGGCGCCCCCTCCTCATACTGGGTGTGACCGCAGACGATGCACCGCCACAGGCAGGGGAGAGGCCGGGCAAACAGCTCCCCATCCTCCAGCCGCCCGGCCCACCGGGCAAACCGGTCCCCATGGGTCTCGTCCACCTGGGCTACCCGCTCAAACAGGTCTGCGGCCTGAGGTACTCCGTCCTCCCGGGCCTGGCGGGCAAATTCCCGCCACTCTCCTGCCTCCCGGTCCTCCTCCTCTTTGGCCCGGCGCAGCCACTGCACGGTGTCCTGCTCCATCTCCAGGGGATAGGCCCCCTCGGCCCGCACATGTTCGCCCCCCAGCTCCTGGCTCAGCCGGGCGAACTGCCGTCCATGGACCCGCTCCTGCTCCGCCGTGCGCACAAACAGCAGCTCCACCACCGCCAGCCCATCCCGGTGGGCCGCTCCCGCCGCCAGCATATACCGGCTGCGGGCCAGATTTTTCTCCGCCAGCCCCCGGGCCAGATTTTCCAGAGTACGGCTGGGCACATCCATACCAAACGCCTCCTTTTTTGCTCCTTTGTTCCATTTAGTATTGCCAGCCAGAACAAAATTACATGCCCTTTTCGAAATTCTCCTGGATTTTAACAATTTTTTTACGGAATACCCCGCTTGTCCTTGCCTTTCCCCAGGGGAGCGGGTATAATAAAGGCAATTCGGGGTGTCTTGTCACCCCCATGTGAGGAGGCTGCCCCAGCCATGAAAGCAAAAACAAACCTGACCATGCTCTGCGACTTCTACGAGCTGACCATGGGCAACGGCTATTTCCAGACCGGACTGGCCGACCGGATCTGTTACTTTGACGTGTTTTACCGCTCCGTTCCCGACAAGGGAGGCTTCGCCATTGCGGCGGGCCTGGCCCAGGTGGTGGAGTACATCGAGAACCTGTGCTTTGACGAGGAGGACATCGCTTACCTCCAGTCCAAGGGCTGCTTTGCCCCGGAGTTTTTAGATTATCTGCGCACCTTCCGCTTTACCGGCGACATCTGGGCTGTGCCCGAGGGCACCCCCATCTTCCCCGGCGAGCCCATCCTCACCGTGCGGGCCCCCGCCATCCAGGCCCAGTTTATTGAGACCTTTGTGTTGCTGTGCCTGAACCACCAGTGCCTCATCGCCACCAAGTCTAACCGCATCGTCCGGGCCGCCGAGGGCCGCCCGGTGGCGGAATTCGGCTCCCGCCGGGCCCACGGCCCCGACGGCGCTCTGCTGGGCGCCCGGGCCAGCTACATCGCCGGCTGCTCCGCCACCGCCTGCACCATGGCCGACCAGCACTACGGCTCTCCCGCCACCGGCACCATGGCCCACTCCTGGGTGCAGATGTTCCCCGACGAGTACACCGCCTTCAAGACCTACTGCCAGCTCTATCCGGAAAACGCCATCCTGCTGGTGGACACCTATAACGTGCTGAAATCTGGCGTGCCCAATGCCATCCGTGCCTTCAAAGAAGTGCTGGAGCCCATGGGCATCACCAAGTGCGGTATCCGCCTGGACTCCGGCGACCTCACCTACCTGTCCCGGAAGGCCCGGGAGATGCTGGACGAGGCGGGTCTTACCAGCTGCAAGATCTTTGCCTCCAACGCCCTGGACGAGTACATCATCCGGGATCTGGTGCGCCAGGGCGCCCGTATCGACTCCTTCGGCGTGGGCGAGCGGCTCATCACCTCCCGCTCCGAGCCGGTGTTCGGCGGGGTGTATAAGCTGGTGGCCATCGAGGATGAGAGCGGCAATATTATTCCCAAGATCAAGATCAGCGAGAATGCCGCCAAGATCACCACCCCCCACTTCAAGAAGATCTACCGTATCTTCTCCAAGGACACAGGCAAGGCGGAGGCCGATCTCATCTGCCTGCACAACGAGGAGTTTGACTTCACCCAGCCTCTGGAACTCTTCGATCCTGACGCCACCTGGAAGCGCAAGACCTACACCGACTATGAGGCCCGGGAGTTGATGGTCCCCATTTTCCTGAACGGTGAACTGGTCTATCAGGTGCCCGACCTCCAGGCCAGCCGCTCCTACTGCCAGCGGCAGGTAGATTCCCTGTGGGACGAGGTCAAGCGCTTTGAGAATCCCCACAACTACTATGTGGACCTGAGCCAGAAGCTGTGGGACATCAAGCAGAACCTCCTCAACAGCCACGACATGCACTAACTTTTTTTGAGAAAAAAGGTAGCAAAAAAGCCTTCTGCAAAGCTTCGCTTTGCCTCTGCGCCCACCGCTTTCTTGAAAGAAAGCTTGGCAAAGAACTTTGTGGGAAACTTCGTTTCCCTTCCGCGCCCGTAAGAGAACTTTTTGTGGGAGTGACGTATTCCGTCGCTCCCACTCTTTTGCGCAGAGTATAGTGCCTTGAGGGCAGAAATTTCACTTATTAAGGAAGGAAGCTAGCATGTCTTATCGCATTGCCTGCATTGATTTAGGCGGTACTATGATTAAAAGCGGCCTGTGGGATGGAACTGCACTGTCTCACACCCAGCAGACCCCCACCCACGCCCAGGAGGGCGCCCAGGCGGTGCTGCACCGGGTGATTACTCTGGTCCGTGCTATGGGCCCCATTGACGGGGTAGGCCTGTCCACCGCCGGAGAAGTAGAGCCGGAGAGCGGCCGCATTCTATTATGTGACAATATCCCTGGTTACACCGGCATGGAGGTGGGCCGTCTACTCACTCAGGAGCTGGGAGTGCCGGCCGCAGTGGAAAACGATGTCAACGCTGCCGCTCTGGGCGAGGCCTTCCACGGCGCGGCCCAGGGGGCCCGCCACAGCCTTATGGTCAGCTATGGTACCGGAGTAGGCGGAGCTTGCATTCTGAATGGGCAGCTCTACCGGGGCATGGCCAGCGCCGGAGAATTCGGCGGCATGTTGGTCCACCCGGAGGATCTGCAGGCCGATGACCGGGGTTCGGGCAGCTATGAGCGTTACGCCAGCACCACCGCCTTGGTCCGCATGGCCCGGGAACTAGATCCCACCCTCACCGATGGCCGCGCTATCTTTGCCCGCCTGGATGAGCCTGCTGTGTCCCAGTTGGTGGACCGCTGGTGCGGCGAGGTGGCTTTGGGTCTGGTCGGCCTGATCCACGCCTTTGCCCCGGAGCGGGTAATTTTAGGCGGCGGGGTCATGGAGGCCCCACAGGTCCTGCCCCGGGTGGAGGCTCGGGTACACCCCCTGCTGAAGTCCAGCTTCTTGGGCTGCCGTCTGGCCGCTGCTCAGCTGGGCAACCGGGCCAGCATGATCGGCATGGGCTGTACCGTCCAACAAAACCTGAACTAAGCAATCAAAGAAGGCCGTCCCTGCCGGGACGGCCTTCTTTGATTTGAGATTTTAAGTTATGCCGCCGGCTGGGCGGTATCCTCGCCTGTGTCGGCTTGATTGGACGCGGCACGGCCATCGATGGTCAGGGAGTAACCGTCCAGAATGGAGCCGCCCTCCTCAGTAGCTGCGTGTTCAATGGTCACCTTGTCGCCCACGTTCAGAATGACAGCCAGTTCATTCTTGGCCGCCGACAGGGAGTAGAAAACCTGCTCGCCGTCCAGGCGGACAAAGTAGTAGGTGTTGCCGTCCAGCACAGCGGAGCGGATCTCCGCCACGGTGCCCTGGGCGGTGGTCTGAGGCACCTCTTCCGGCTTGGTGATGCCCTTGTCCGAGAGCTGGCGCACATAGGTCTGCTCACACTGGGATACAGTGGTGCCGGTGGCCACGATCTGATACTGGGCCACGTTGACCATGGCGTACATCTTCACCAGACTGCTCTGGTCCTTCAGGGGGATGAAGTAGGTGGGCTCCCCGGCGATGTTGAGCAGCAGAGGGAAGGTAGCAGTGTAGCCCAGATCCTGCACCACACCCTGGGCCGACGACATGGCCGCGTACTCGGTGGCGCCGGGGGCGTCGTAGAAGCGGGTCTCCTTGGTGCGCTGGTTGCTCAGCAGGAAGCCCAGGTTGGACTGGTCGGCGTTGGCGGAGGTGACGCCGGTGTACACATACACATCGTCGTTGAGGGCGATGTAGTTATACCCTTCGGTAGTCACGGTCACGTCCCGCTGACCCAGCACGGAGTTGATAAAGCCGTTGATGAGGGTGCCGTGGTAGTCGTACTGCTCCATAATGAGCTGGGGGGTGTACACGTTGTCCACCCAGCTGGGCACGTCGGCAATGTCGTAGTAGGTGCTCTCGCCGGTGATGGCGTTGCACAGCACCGCGCCCTTAATGTCGGTGCCGCCGAACAGGCCGATGGTCTTCACCACACGGGGCGCGATCCACCAGGGCTGGCCATCCTCGTCGATTTCAAACTTGGGGCTATCGAACATATAAGTGGGATACTGGAAGCGGAGATGGCGCATAATGTTGCGGTTCAGGGGCTCGGAGAAGGAGTACTTCATGCCCTCCTGGAGCCGCACCACGCTGGCCTCCTGGGTCACCATGTCCACCACCACATAGGCGGGCAGACCCTCGCCCCGGTTGGTAAACCACTTGATGAGGTCGGCGTAGGCAATGGGGGAGACCCGCACCGGCCGGCCCTGGTAGTTGATCTGCACCGACTGCTTGGAGGGGTACTCAAACTGGCTGACCATATCGCTGAGGGTACCCATCTGCCGGTCGCCCAGGTACTCGGCGCTGTCCCGGTCCAGGGTGGGGATCTTGTCAAAGGAGATCTGGCTGATGTCCTCGGCAAAGGTGCCGTTCTCCACAGTGAGCAGGTCCCGGTAGGCTCCCGCCCGGAAGATGGGCAGAGAGATGATCTGACCCACCAGGGCCACCACCACCAGCAGCACCATAAAGATGCCCACCGGCAGGCACTGCTGCTTGATAAAGCGGAAGTAGTCTCCCACCCGGGCCTTGCCGGAGGTCTTGCCGTCCCGGAAGCCGGAGGTCACCAGGGCAGAGGCCACATAGGCCAGACACAGCACAAAAATGAAGCTGTAAAAGTCCGGAGACTGCAGATTGATGGCGGGCAGGCCCAGATAGAAGTAGATAAAGCCTACCACCGCCGTCACCAGCAGGTTGATGAGGATCTTGCCCGGTTTGCTCAGGTTTTTCCGGGGCTTTTTTCCTTCGTTATTCAAGTTGGTTCTCCTCTCTGCGGTAAAATATACCGCTTGGAAATGATGCAAGTATACCTGTTTTTCTGGGAGAATGCAACGGGATTTTGACACTCTCGTCTAATTCTTAATCTGATTTAAAGAATCGCCGGTATGGTGAAGGCAGGCCCGGGGCATACTGACAGAAACAGGACGCCGTGCGTCTGGAAAGGATGATCCCTGTGCAAGTTAAGGATCTGATGAACCCCAGTGTGGTCACCATTGAGCCCACTTCCTCCGCCGCCCTGGCCGCCCGGCTCCTGAGCCGTCACAACGTGGGCGTGCTGCCGGTGTGCGGGGAGGACCGGAAGCTGCGTGGCATGGTCACCGACCGGGATATCGTACTGCGCTGTGTGGCCGCCGAGGAGGACCCCGCCCAGACCCTGGTGCGGGAGATCATGACCCGGGGGTGCGCCACGGTGTCGCCCCAGGACGACTGCCGGGCTGCCACCCAGCTCATGGCCCGCCAGCAAGTGCGCCGCCTGCCGGTGGTGGAGGGAGGAAAGCTGGTGGGCATCGTCTCTCTGGCCGACCTGGCCCGCAGCCAGCGCTTTGATATGGAGGCCGCTCAGGCGCTGGGGGAGATTTCGGAAAACATCGTCCGCCGGTAACCTACTTTTTTCGGAGAAAAAAGTAGGCAAAAAAGCTTTGTGGGAAACTTCGTTTCCCTTCTGCGCCCGTAAGAAAAATTTTTTGTGGGAGTGACATTCTGCGTCGCTCCCACCTTTTTTATGGAGAAGGTTCCGCCCTGCGGGGCGGGTTCCTTTCTGGATCACCAGAAAGAAACCAAAGAGTGACTGGGGGCCGCTTCCGGTGAGCGCCTACGCGCAGCGGGCGCTCACAGTCATTGCCCCCAGACCCCCATTACGGGGAACGCCCTCCTGTAAGCTTTTAAAAACCTCCCGGCGGGCCTAAAACAAGTTCTGTGATACCACTTGCCTCGGGCCTTAGGCCCTTTATATGCAAAATTTGGTGGGAATTGCGCTGAAATGGCACCGCCTACCCTGGCAAAACTGTGGCAGTTGCTCCGCTCGACTACCGCCGCACCAAACAGGTAGGCAGGCACCAGGCGGCGTGCGATAGAATCAAACAGCCCACAAATTTTGATGGAAAAAGGGCCCATTGGCCCGAGAGTAGGGGTGTGCATGGTCAAAGTTTCGGACCGCCGAAACTGACCAACACGCCAAAGGGACACGCCCCCGTAAATAGGGGTCCGGGGGAAAGGTGACTATGAGCGCAAGCAAAGGCGCAGCGCTCATCGGAGCCGTCCCCCGGCGATCTTTGGTTCTTTCCATCGCTGGAAAGAACACCCCCGTCCCCAAAAACATAAAAATCCCCCAGGAGCAAGCCCTGGGGGAAATCCATATTACCGATTCAAAATGTCCATAAACTCCTGTCCGGTGATGGTCTCATGCTCATAGAGGTACCCGGCGATCTCATGGAGCTTGCCCTCGTTTTTCTTCAGCAGCTCCATAGCCTTCTGGTACTGTTCATCCACCAGCTGGGTGACCTTCTTGTCGATACGGGCCTGGGTCTCGGGGGAGCAGGCCAGGGAGGCGTCGCCGCCCAGGTACTGGTTGCTTACCGTCTCAAAGGCCACAAAGCCGAACTCCTCGCTCATGCCGAAGCGGGAGATCATAGACCGGGCCAGCTTGGTGGCCTGTTCAATGTCGTTGGAGGCTCCGGTGGTGATGGAGTGGAAGACCAGCTGCTCCGCGGCCCGGCCGCCGGTGTAGGTGGCAATCTTGTTGAGCAGTTCATCCTTGGACATAAGGAAGTGGTCGCCGTCGTCTACCTGGAGGGTATAACCCAGGGCGCCGGAGGTGCGGGGGATAATGGTGATCTTCTGCACCGGGGCGGAGTGGTTCTGCAGGGCGGCCACCAGAGCGTGGCCCACCTCATGGTACGCCACGATCTTCTTCTCCTCGTCGGAGAGCACCCGGCTCTTCTTCTGGTAGCCCGCAATGACCACCTCCACGCTCTCCTGCAGGTCCTCCTGGGTGGCAAACTGCCGTCCCGACCGTACCGCCCGCAGGGCGGCCTCGTTGACGATATTGGCCAGCTCCGCGCCGGAGGCACCGGCAGCAGTCTTGGCGATAGGTTCAAAGTCCACGTCCTCTGCCAAACGGATCTTCCGGGCGTGGACCTTCAGGATCTCAATGCGGCCCTGGAGGTCGGGCAGCTCCACAGGAATACGCCGGTCAAAACGGCCGGGACGCAGCAGAGCGGGGTCCAAGCTGTCGGGGCGGTTGGTAGCGGCCAGCACCACCACGCCCTTGGAGCCGTCAAAGCCGTCCATCTCGGTGAGCAGCTGGTTGAGGGTCTGCTCCCGTTCGTCGTTGCCGGCCAGCTGACCGTCACGCTTTTTGCCGATGGTATCGATCTCGTCGATAAAGACGATACAGGGGGCCTTCTCGTTGGCCTGCTTAAAGAGGTCGCGCACCTTGGCGGCGCCCCGGCCTACGAACATCTCCACAAATTCGCTGCCTGCGATGGAGAAGAAGGGGACGTTGGCCTCACCGGCCACAGCCTTGGCCAGCAGGGTTTTGCCGGTGCCCGGAGGGCCTACCAGCAGCGCACCCTTGGGCAGCTTGGCGCCGATGGCGGCGTACTTGGCGGGGTCGTGGAGGAAGTCCACGATTTCGCTGAGCAGCTCCTTGGCCTCGTCCTCACCGGCCACGTCGGCAAAGCGGATGCCGCTGGAGGAGGGGACATATACCTTGGCGCCTGAGCCGCCGCCCATACCGAACATCATGCCGTCCGCGCCGCCCATGCTCTTCTGCATCCGCTTGCGGATAAAGTAGCCAATGAGCAGGAAGGGCACCAGTGGCAGCACCCACCCCACCAGAATGGAGGTGAGCAGTCCGGGCTGGGTATCGATGCGGTTGATATCGCCGCCGTGCTCATAGACCCGCTGGACCATCTCGGTATCGCTGTCGATGGCGGTAGTCTTGTAAATCTTCTCCTGAGCCTTGTCGGTAAAGGTGATCTCATCCCCTTCGATCTGCACCAGACCGATGTTGTCCTCATAGGTCATGGACATGAAGGTGGAGTAGCTCACCTCCTGAACCTGTTTTTCCAGCACTGCCGGGAAAAACGTCATGTTCAGCACCATTAAAATAAGCATACCAATGAGATAATAGAAAACTAGGGGGCGCTTGGAAGGTTTTTTCACTTCCTGCATAAAAGCTCCATCCTTTCTGATCTCCCCTTGGGGAAGAAACGTGATCTGTTATCACGAATTTACTTTATCTTAGTCCATTTCCCAGGAAAATCAAATTTTAAGTGTGAATAAATTATGTTTCTTTTATGAACAAAACGCAAGGGACAGATGTGGCTTTTTGGGCAAGAAAAAAGTGGGAGCGACGCAGAATGTCACTCCCACGAAAATTTTCCTTACGGGCACAGAGGGGAAACGAAGTTTCCCACAAAGTTCTTTGCCAAGCTTTCTTTCAAGAAAGCGAGTGAGCCGTACGGTCAAATCCCAGACGCTCCAGGCGCTTCTGAGGGATCATCGCCCGGAAGAAGGACACCCGAGGCAGGGCGGCCAGCAGCACGCTGCCCAGGATATAGCAGGCCAGCAGCTCCCCGAAGCCCACGGTAAACGCGTTGAAGGCGTAGGCGGGCCAGAAGGCGGACGTAAAACCAGTCTCAAACCAGGCGATCTCCGCACCCACAATAAACGCGTTGCACAGAACCGGGGGCAGGGGAGCCAGATACCGGTTGGGCATGTACTGGGTCAGGATGCAGGCGACCAGGGTCGCTGCGGTGCCCACCACAATGTCCAGGGGATAGGGGGAAAACAGGTTGGCGATGAAGCAGCCGATCACCAGCCCCGGCGCGGCAGCGGGGAACAGGAAGGGTAGCACGGTGAGTGCCTCGGACAGGCGCACCTGGATGCCGGTAAAGGGGGGGATGGGCAGGATCAGGGTGAGAACCGCGTACACCGCCGCGATGATGGCGGCCAGAGACAGGTCTCGGGTGGTAAATTTGCGCATAAAAAAACCTCCATTTTCTTATTTAGAGAACGGCGGGGCATTTTTGTTGCCCCCCGAACGAACTTGGGTTTCCCCAAGCTTGGACGAGTGTGGATCAAAACTCGTCGCCGGTATCTTATCACACCTCAGGCCCTTTGTCCACCCGCTTTTTCTCTTGACTGCCGCTGCAAAAACACATGCAAAATCAGTTTGGATGTTGTATAATATAGTCAAATCGTTGGCGGTCTCCCGCCCGGCGAAGGAGGTTAATCGGTTATGAAGAAAAGTATCATCACCGTCAGTCGGGAGTTTGGCAGCGGCGGACGCACCATCGGCAAGACGGTGGCCCAGCGCCTTGGAATCCCCTACTACGACAAGGAACTGGTCAAACAGGTGGCTCTGGAGAGCGGCTTTGACCCCAAGTACATTGAGGAGCAGGGGGAGTTTGCCCCCGGCAAGACCCACTTTGCCTTCTCCTTTTTGGGCCGGGGCGTCCCCGGTGTCATGGGCGGCATGACCGCCGCTGACTTTTTGTGGACCATCCAGCATAACGTCATTCGGGACCTGGCAGACAAGGGTCCCTGCGTCATCGTGGGCCGGTGCGCCGACTACATTCTGAAGGACCGCACCGACTGTCTGCACACCTTTATCCACGCCAGCATGGACTTCCGCGCCCACCGCATCGTGCGGCTGTACGGCGAGTCGGAGGTGGCCCCGGAGAAGCGGCTGCAGGACAAGGACGCCCGCCGCCGCATCAACTACAAGCACTACACCGACCGGGAGTGGGGCATGTCTCAGAACTACCACGTGTGTCTGGACTCCAGCGTGCTGGGGATCGACAAGTGTGTGGACATCATTCTGGATCTGGCGGAAAACTGCCCGGACACCACAGAATAAATTAAAAAACAGGCGGTGATTTTCCAATGGAAAATCACCGCCTGTTTTTCTTAATCCACGCCCCGCAGCTCCACGGAAGGCACCCAGGGCCGCACCAGTGCAGCAAATCCTTGCAGATGATCCCGGTCCCAGGGGTGCAGCCCCTCCTGAATCACCGTGTCCCGGTCTACAAAGGACTGCAAAAAGTATCGCTTCGCCCCGGAAAGCCAGGGACCAATGGCGCGAAAACTGTCTTCGTCGTGCAGCTCCCGCACCACCGTGGTGCGAAACTCATAGTCTACCAGGCCCTCCAGCAAAAAGCCCACACTCTCCCGGATGGGACCCACGTCCAGACCCGGCACGCCCACCGTCTCCGGGTAGCGCTCCGGGCTGTTTTTCACATCCATAGCCACATAGTCCACCAGCTTGCGCTCCACCAGGTCCACCAGAGCCCGGGGGTAGCTGCCGTTGGTATCCAGCTTCACCGGGTAGCCCAGGGCCTTCACCGACTCCAGCAGCTGGGGTAGGTCAGGCCGCAGCAGCGGCTCTCCGCCGGTGATGCACACCCCGTCCAGCAGACCCTGGCGCTTTTTCAAAAAGGCCAGCAGCTCCTCCTGGTTCATCTCCGCCGGGGCAGGGGAGAGGACCAGCTCCCCGTTGTGACAGAAGGGACAGCGAAAGTCACACCCTCCCAGAAAAACCGTACAGGCCACCTTGCCGGGGTAGTCCAGCAGAGTCATTTTCTGCAGGCCCTGGATCTCCATGACCGTTCCCCTCCTTCGTTTTCTTGCTTTTTCTATTTTACCACCTGGCGCTGTATGGGGAAAGGCAAAAATCTACATCCTGTCTGGAAATTCCCCGTTGTACCCGGGCAGAGAACATGATAAAATAGAGTCCATCTTACTTGTATTATGTCGCCTTTCAAGGAGTTTTCTTATGCTGTACGCCCTGCTTGTGGCCGCTCTGGTGGCCCTGGACCAGCTGGTAAAATATCTGGTGGTTCAAAATATCCCCCTGGGGCATCACGTGCCCTTTCTGCCCTACATTCTGGACCTGACCTACGTGCAGAATACCGGCGCCGCCTTCTCCCTGTTCAACGAGCACACCTGGATTTTGACTTTGATCTCCCTGGTGATGTCGGTGATTTTGGCGGTGGCTCTGGTAAAAAAGTTCTTCCGCCATCCTCTGGGCCGGGTGTGTCTGGCTCTGCTGCTGGCGGGAGCCGTGGGCAACCTCATCGACCGGGCCCTTCAGGGCTACGTGGTGGATATGTTCAACGTGCTGTTTATGAACTTTGCCGTCTTTAATGTGGCCGACATCTGCGTGGTGGTGGGCGGCATCGGCGCTGCCCTGTACTACCTACTGCTGTGGGACAAGCTGGAGGGACCCAAGTCCCGGGAGAACAACCTGTGACCCCCCTTATTCTGACCGCCCAGGAGGGGGGCGAGCGGCTGGACGCCTTTGTGGCCAGCCAGGTGGAGGACCTGACCCGCTCCGCCGCCCAGCGCCTGCTGGAACAGGGGGCGGTGACCAGCGGTGGAAAGCCTCTGAAAAAGAACGCCAAGACTACCCCCGGCATGGTGGTGGAGGTGTTGCTTCCCGACCCTCAGCCGGTGGAGATCGTGCCTCAGAATATCCCTCTGGACGTGGTATACGAGGATGACGACGTGATCGTGGTGAACAAGCCGGTGGGGCTGGTGGTCCATCCCGCTCCCGGACACCCCGACGGCACCCTGGTCAACGCCCTGCTCTACCACTGCGGGGACTCCCTGTCGGGCATCAACGGGGAGCTGCGCCCGGGCATTGTCCACCGCATTGACCGGGACACCTCCGGCCTCATTATCGCGGCCAAAAACGACCGCGCCCATCTGGCTCTGGCCGCCCAGCTTCAGGACCACACCCTGGCCAGGGTGTATGAGGCGGTGGCGGTGGGCGGCTTCAAAGAGGACAGCGGCACGGTGAACGCCCCCATTGGCCGCCACCCGGTGGATCGGAAGAAGATGGCGGTGGACCCCAAGGGCCGTCCGGCGGTGACCCACTGGAAGGTGCTGGGGCGCTATCCCGGCTGCACCCACTTGGAGTGCCGTCTGGAGACCGGCCGCACCCACCAGATCCGCGTCCACATGGCCTATCTGGGCCATCCCCTGCTGGGCGATACGGTGTATGGGGCAAAAAAGCCGGTGCCCGGCCTGGCAGGCCAGTGCCTCCACGCCCGGCGGCTGCGCTTTATCCACCCCACCACCGGACAGCCGGTGGAGCTGGAGTGCCCTCTGCCTGAATGGTTTGTCAATTTGCCCGTTTTTCGTCAGAATCAGAACTAAAAAGACCCCGGAACCTAAGGTTCCGGGATCTTTTATGTATCAGATTTACTTGATCTCGTAGTCCCGGCCGAACTGCAGCTCCCCGAAGTCGATGCGGGTGGTCTGCTCCATGTCGTCGTGCTCAGGCTCCTTGCTCCCCTGGGCGGGGAACTCGGCGGTGTCGGACAGGTCCTGGCCCTGGCGGGCCTTCTCGTTCTCCTCCTTGGCCTCGGCCATGGCCTTGGCCACCAGACGCTGCACGCTGTCGTCAATGTCGGAGACCGCCTGGTCTACCGCATCGGTCTGGGCGGGCTGCTCCGCCTGAGGCTGCTGGGGCGTGATCTGGTCCAGCTGGTCCAGATAGGTCTGGGCCTGCTGGTGCAGGGCCTTCACCTTCTGCACATAGGCGGCGGTCTCCTGCTTGGCGCAGGAGAGACGATACTGCTCCGCCTCCACCTCCTTGCGGATGGACTCCACCTGCTGCTGGGCCTCAGCCTGGGCCTGCTGCAGCATCTGGTCCCGCTGGTCCTGGGCTTCCTTCACCAGCTCGTCCGCCATCCGCTGGGCGGTCATCAGCGCCTTTCGCATGGCTTCTTCCGTGGAACGGTACTCCTCCACCTTTTCCACCAGCACCTTCATTTTGCTCTTCAGCACCGCGTTTTCGCTGTAAAGGGCGCTGTAATCCTCGGTCAGTACGTCCAGGAACTCGTCCACCTGGGCCATATTGTATCCGCCAAAGGACGCCTTGGGAAAGGCGCGCTCAGAAACCTCCTGCGGAGTCAGCATAGTAATCCCCCCAAAATCTTATCTGTTGTGCCCGCAACCGGGCAGGACAGGGCTATTTAGAAATACAGCCCGTTGTTCTCCAGCTCGTCAATCAAGTCGCCCAGGATGTCCACGTTGTAGGGCGTGATGATGTAAGTACTGATAGCCACCTTCTTGATCTTGCCCTCGTTGGCGTAGGCCACGCCGGACAAGAAGTCCAGCAGACGGCGGGCGATCTCCTTGTTGGTGGACTCCAGGTTAAGCACCACCGTGCGCTTCTCCCGCAGGTGGTCGGCGATCTCACTGGCATTCTCAAAGCGCTCGGGCTTTACCAGCACCACCTGCAGCTGCGTGGCCGCCCGGATGTTGACCACCTTGTTGCTGCGGCGGGCTTCCAGCTCGTCGATGGGCGCATAGCTCTGCTCGCTACGGGCGGGACGCTCCCGGCGCTCCACGGGACGGGGAGACGCATCAAAATCTTCGTCAAACTCGTCCTCTTCCTCATCCTCATAGGGGTGGGCCAGGCGCTTGAACTCGTCTAAAAATCCCATGGTAGTAACCCTCTTTTCTCTGGAATATATCTCTGCGTTATTGTTTTGCCATGGGGGGCCGAGGCCCAAACAGGGCCGTACCCACCCGCACCAGCGTGGCGCCCTGGGCAATGGCGTCCTCATAATCGCCGCTCATCCCCATGGACAGGCAATCCATATCATCTTGATTATGGGCTATTTTTTCCTTTATGTCAACATAAAGCTTCTTCATAATGGAAAAATAAGGAGTATTGTCTCCGGGCTTCTGGGCGATGGGCGGAATCGCCATCAGACCCCGCAGACGCACGTGCTCCAAGGACTGAGCCAGCTGGGCCAGCTCCCAGGCCTCATCGGGGGTACAGCCCCCTTTGCTCAGCTCCCCGGCAACATTTACCTCCAGCAGCACGTCCTGCACCAGACCCAGCTTGTCCGCCTGGCGGTCAATGGCCCGCAGCAGCCGCTCCGAGTCCACCGAGTGGATGAGGTCCACCTTGCCCACCACCTTGTTCACCTTGTTGGTCTGCAGGTGGCCGATAAAGTGCACCTGGGCGCCCTCATAGGCGTTGGCCTCCAGGTGGGCGGTGAGCTCCTGCACCCGGTTCTCGCCGCATACCGTGATTCCCGCGGCAATGGCTTCCCGGATGGTGTCGTCGGTCTGCACCTTGGTGGCAGCGCACAGGGTGATCTCCCCGGGATCCCGTCCGGCGGCCTTGGCAGCCGCCGCCATCTTTTCCCGTACTGCGTTCACATGCTCCTGAATGGACATCTTTGTTTCCTTCTTTCTTTTGTCCTTCCGCCCTATGGGGCGGGCTGTTTCCATCAATACAGCAGCAGCTGTCCGTCGTACAGTCCTGTGGCCTGGACGATGACCTCGTCCCCTGCCCGCAGAGCTTTCTTGTCCTCCCGCACCGACTGGACTACATAGAAATCGTCCCCCTCGGTGAGGATGGTCACAGGCTTGAACTCCGCCCGTCCGGCGGTGACCACATAGACCCCCAGGGTGTCGGTCTCAGTGGTCTCACCGGTCTCCTCGTCGGTGGAGGTGGTGGTGACCATGCGCAGAGCGCTCTTGGGCACCCGCAGACCAGTTCGGCTGTTGAAGATGAGCTCCGCCGTCTCCCGGCGCAGCAGGGTGGTCTGCTCCAGATAGCGGTCGCTGGAGAGAAGGACCACCGCCTGGCCCTGGCCGTCCTGGTTCACCTTCTCCACCTTCATGGAGATATCCTGGGTAAAATCTCCGGCAAAGCGGAGGGTGAGCGTCCCGGCCTGTTCCAGCCGCTCGCCCTCCTCCTGGGTGACCACGGCGGCAAAGTACCACTTGTCGGAGGAGATGAGCTTGCCCACAGCGGCGCTGTCGCCGGAGGGATTCTGATTCAGCAGGTCCTGCAGGGCCTGGGGGGTAAGGTTCCCGGCGCTCTCCGAATTGATGAGCCCCTCATACCCGTCCACCAGGGTGGAGAAGGTGCCCGACGTGGGCGCGGTGACCTGGGTAATGGCGGAGTAGCTTTGATTGCGCAGGGTCTGATACTGGGTCTCCAGCTCCTGAAGCCGGGTGGTGAGCGATTCGGCGCTCAGCTCGTCGCTGTAAGTGTACTCCCGGCGCAGCACCTTGCCCTTGACCTCCAGCACCTGGTCCTCCAGGTCGCTGAAGTCCTGCTGGGCGCTGGCCGTCCGCAGTGACACCATGGCGTTTAAAATATCGTCGTTGAGCTTGGCCGCGGAGCTTACATCCTCTCCCTGGCCCAGGGCATATTGCAGCTGGGTAATCTCCAGGCGCAGGGCCTCCTGCTGCTCCTGGCTCTGGCGGGCCTGGTCGTCCCGGTAGATGAGAGCCACCGTCTGGTTGACGCCCACCTTTTCGCCCTCGCCCCGGGTCACATCCACAATGCCGCCGCTGCCGGAGAGCACCTGCTCATCCCGAATAATCAGGCCCTCGGTCTGGATGCTGTCGTTAAGGGTATAGCTGTACGTATAGGTGGTGGTAAAGGGGTCCTGGAAGGTTTTCCACAAGCTGATCAGAAAATACAGGACCAGCGCCCCGGCAAACAGGGCGATGACAAAGGTGATAAGGGGTCGTCCTTGTTTCATAGCGTTCTCTCTTTCTGCCCGCTGGCAGGGGGCTGGATCGATCTCCGGAGGGGATCAGCTCTCCGGAGAGGTAAGGGGAATGGGCCGCTCAGGTACAATGGTGGAAATAGCGTGCTTGTAAATGACCATCTGTTTGCCGTCGCTGGATAATACCACCGTAAAGGCATCAAACCCGGTGACATAGCCCCGCATCTGATAGCCATTCATCAAAAAAACCGTGACATTCCGGCGCTCCCGGCGGACCTGGGTGAGAAAGATCTCCTGAAGATTATTTGTTTTCTGCATATGTAGCACTCCTTTTTCTATGGCCGGAGTCCCGGCCTGAGTGCCCCTATGATATACCAAATTCTTCCATATATTCTGTCGAAGCCCGCCGCCCCTGCTCAAATTCCGGGGGATCGTCCCACCGCACCCAGCGGGTGTTGGGGTTGCGGCCAAACCAGGTGAGCTGCCGCTTGGCATACTGGCGGGAGCGCAGCTTTACCACGTCGGCGGCCTCCTGCCAGGTCATTTCCCCGGACAGGGCCTGGGTAAACTCTTTGTAGCCGATGGCCTGCATGGCAGTGCATTTTGGGGAGATGCCGCTGGTGAGCAGCCGGCGCACCTCATCCTCCAGGCCCGCCGCCACCATCTCGTCTACACGCTGGTCAATGCGCCGCCACATGGCCTGCCGGTCCTGGAAGGCCAGACCAATGGTCAGGGCGTTATACCGGGGTGGAATGGCCTGGGTCTCCCGGTTGTGCTGGGTGATGGTCTTGCCGGTGGAGCGGTAGACCTCCAGGGCGCGGACAATGCGCTTGTGGTCGTTGGGGTGGAGGCGCTGTGCCGCCTCCGGGTCTACCTGGGAGAGCGCTTCCAGCATGGCCTGCCCGCCCTTTTCCGCCAGTTCCCGCTCCAGCTCGCCCCGCAGGGCGCTGTCGGGGGAGAAGGGGGCAAAGGTGCGTCCGGACAGCAGGGAGTCAATGTACAGCCCTGTTCCGCCGGCCACGATGGGCAGCTTGCCCCGGGCCAGCACATCGTCCACACACCGGGCGGCCATCTCCACGTACCGGGCCACGGAGAAATCCTCCTCCGGGTCAGCCACGTCGATCATGTGGTGGGGGATGCCCCCCATCTCCTCTTTGGTGGGCTTGGCGGTGCCGATGTCCATGGTGCGGTAGATCTGCATGGAGTCGGCGGAGATCACCTCGCCGTTGTGGCGCTGGGCCAGCTCCACCGCCATGCGGGTCTTGCCCGAGGCTGTGGGGCCAACGATCACTAAGATTTTAGGGGGCATGGGGGTTCACCTCTCTTGCGTGGGAGTTTACCTCTATTATACTCCCCCGGTCAATGGTCTATTTTGGCCCCTCATAGGTCTGGGGCATGGGCCAGGCGGTCACTGCGTTCCGGGCGGTCTCCAACAGCTCCACCAGGGCGTCCAGCCGCTCAAACACGCCGGTCCCCTCATAAGCGCTCTTCCGCTTCCAGTCTTCCAGCATGACATCGTCCACATCAAAGCTGTCCATATCCGTCAGGACACAGACCATATGCTGGGTGCTGTCGGGGAGCAGGGGCTCCACCCGAACCGAGGCCTTCTCCAACTTTTTCAAGCCCTGCCGCAGCTCCGCACTCTGAAGCACCCACCGGGTAAACTGGGCGTTATCCGATTTTAGCCCCCGCTGGGCTGCCAGCTCCGGGGCTCCGAAATCCGGGGTGAGCTCTCCCTTGCCGCCCAGCATCTTATAGCCCTGCTCCAGCCCATCCAGCACGGTATTGAGCCCCCGGCGCACTGCGCCGCCGCCGGTGATCTTCAGGGTATAGGGGGCTTGGAGCTCCACCTGGCAGGTAACTGCCACTTTCCAGCTTACCCCGTAGCGGCCATAGTTGTCCAGCCAGGGCGAAATGTGGATTGGACCCTTGTCCCGGGGAAGCACCAGGGCGGCGTGGGCCGAGCTCTCCCACCCCTCTTTGGGCAGGCCGAAGTAGTCCCCACCCCGGGAGAGGTGGTAGTAGTATAGTGCGGCGTTCCAGCTCATAACAGGGCTCCTTTCTTATGTTGTCAGGGGAGGAGGGTTCCGCCCTGCGGGGCGGGTTTCTTTCTGTATCACCAGAAAGAAACCAAAGAGTGACTGGGGGTCACCTTCGATGAGCGCCTTCGCGCAGCGGGCGCTCATAGGCGGCT
>UMHJ01007726.1_pt1 | contig 18938 bp, 7 predicted proteins | sample 1965511 | NCBI WGS metagenome assembly UMHJ01 (sample SAMEA4836096, study PRJEB28245) | human gut metagenome | biome: gut microbiome; material: fecal sample | place: Denmark | collected 2008
TACAGAACATTGGAAAAATGAATGTCAAAAACATAATTTCATTTATATATCTCATTCGCATAAAAATGGTTATACATATATAAAGTATATTTGCAATAAACATAAGGATAAAGGAATTCAAGAAAAAGAAGGATATACACTTTCTAAATGTCCCGGATGCCCATATTGCAAAAAGACATTTTTTGAAAGTGCGATTGGTGATATATTAGATAAATGGCATATTAATTATGAAACACAAAAAAGATTTTCAGATTGTAAAGATAAAAACCCTCTCCCATTTGATTATTATATTGAAGATTTTAATATTGCAATTGAATATGATGGGGAGTTTCATTATAAACCAGTTATGCTAGGCAAAACTTTGACATATAAAACTGCATATGAAAATATGATAAATACTCAAAAAAGAGATAATATCAAAGACACATATTGCCAAGATCATAAGATTAATTTAATCCGTATTCCATTTTGGGATCAAATTTATATGGAAGATATTTTATTTGATAAATTGGTTGAATACGGAGCACTAATAGAAGAATAAAAGGAGAAAATTTTTAACAATATCATGTAGTGTTGCGAACTACATTAATACGACGACACGTCAGACAAGTAAGTTTAAGTCTATGCTTGATGCATTCACAGACTCTATGTCACTGGCAGAGGAAGCAACAACCGCAAATGGTAATGCTGAAGCTAACCAGGAAAAATACATGGAATCAACCGCTGGTAAACTACAAGCAATCAAAACACAGATGCAGGATTTCTGGGTTAATTTCTATAATTCAGGGACTGTAAATGGTGTTCTTGAATTTGTACATAGTTTAACAGAAGGATTTACGTCACTTGAAAAAACACTTGGACCAATACCAGCATTACTTACTGCCGTATTTGCAGCAATGACAGTAAAAAATGCAACAATGGCAGGATTAAAATTCCTGAGTGGTGGAGGTCTTGCAACAGTCGTAGGTTGACCCAAAAATCTAAGGGTTACACGTTATTTTCCGATTTTTAACAATGAGCCTATCTACATAGAGATTCATATCAATGTGTGGAGAATAGCGACTTAAAATAAATAGAGGATTAATACGTCGAATTCACTATTCTATGCTGATCGCATAGTGAAGTGAGCGAAAGCTCGTGACAACGCACGTACCAACCTGATTTACGATTTAGTCATATGTGAAACGTTAGTAACAATTACGCAAGTAATGACGAGGGAAACATATTAATAATCAGGAGGAGTAGAGAGAGCACCCTTCCTCGGAGTATATTGTATATACTTTTAATGAATGTTCCATGAGCGGCACTTCTCTTCTGCCGAATCGCTTTATGCGAAAGAGAAAAATTATACTTAAAAAAGAAAGACACCGCGGTGACCAGTCGCAGTGTCTGTAAATCTTATTCTTTTTCATATGTCATGCACCCAATGATTAGATATCGTTTTGTCCTGCCATATTCTTCTGAATCAGTTTGGGCATAAAGTGTGTAGATGTTTTCAAAAGGTTTCGGAACAGGTTTTTTACAAAACGGAGCCGAATGTAAATTTTTTCCATACGGATCTAATTCTTTTCTAAAATTGTCAAGAAAATTCTGTTTTTTGGTTTGTATTTCATAATCCGACCTATTCTTCAGGTCTGACATTGTAATAGAATATTCTGTTTGACAATATTTGCCAGGAAAAATATCTTGAATGACAATAACTTCACATCCACATATGTCAAGAATTAAAAATGGTTTACAGGAATAATAAAATTCTGTGAATACCCATCGTGTACTTCCATATGAGTTCATTGATATGCTATTTTCAGGAGTAACTGTTAATGATAAATTTGCAATATTTTTATGTAACGCTTTCGTATAAATATCTTTGACCGGTTTATACTTTGCATATTTGCTTTGTGAGACAGAAATTAATTCTTGAAAATCGTCTGGCAGATTTGAATTTATGTGTCCAATCATTCTTATACTAAGGCTTATATAATCAGGATCAGATATTGATAAACCATTATTATGTACCAGAATTTTCCTTAGAAGTTTTTTATCGACAATTCGATAATCTTCCCAGAGAGTATTTGATTCTTCTTTTAATTTTAGAACATCTGGAGTATTAATTTCATCCCAAAATGATTGCTTAATTTGTTTTTGAGATTCACCGATTTCTATAATCTTTTTTATTCTATTGATTTCTTCTGGGCTATAATTTTCAGTATACATATGTACTCCATTCTGAAAGTAGGTGTTTATATGATTAGCTTAACAAAAAATAATAACATTATTATTCCGTCTCAGATTCAGTTTGAAAACCAATTTGCCGTCTTGGGGCTTCTGGAATCTCCTTTGGCTGCGCGCTTAAGAGAAAATCCAACTGATTTATATGTTGTATCAGTTTCTGCGGTTTGCCGTAACTGTCCTCTCCGTAAAACACGATTAGGTTGTACCCAATGTAGCCGACTTTGTTGACAATTATCCTTGTTTAAATGCTACAACTTTGGCAAATTCTACAGCTACATCATGCGCTACACCCTCAACAAATTCAAGAGTATGATTCCCTACTTTACCAACAATATTTTTAGTTTTATCCCAAACAGGTTCTGGTTCAGTAGCATCAATGAATTTATGTCCTACATATGTAATTTCATTTATTAAACACTCATTAATATATGGAGAGGTCTTAGGATTTCTATTAGAAATTTTAATAAACCCAATTTCTTCAAGTTTCATGACGGTATACATAATATCTTTGCTGTCATATGTCTGATTTAATGGCGATGCTAATAATTGTTTAAAAGTTACAGGTATAAGAGAAAATGAACCATCTTGCAATTCTCGATAATCAATATTATTTTTGCAATAAATCAAAACATCTCTTACACATTCTTCGTTTAACGTCATACTTATTACCTCCATAAGAAAGGATTAAAAATGAATACAAATTATAAAATTTTATCAACTGTTGTAGATATTACGCAATTGCTTCATGAAAACAATTGTACATATAATGAATCATATAAAATATTACAGATGGTTATCAATGAGTTAAAACAACAGCAGGAAAATATAGAATATCCTACAGTAGATGATTATTTATCTAATCATAAAACCCATAATGCAAATAATCAAGTTATTGCTGCATTAAATCATATAGATGGATATTGCTAATCACCTTCCTGGCCACCATTTGTAACCGCATTTCTGACAGAGATTTTTCTTCTGAGATGCACCAATCCAGCCGAAGAGTCCGTAACCTTGTTCTTCTGTTGTTACTGATGTAGAACCACAATGTGGACAACGAACGACATTGGAATTTGATTTGGGTTGAACATAACGTACTTGTTCAAAAGTAAACTTTTCAAAATTATGCGCCATACAATCAAGAATCATCTTTGCGGCAAATTCGTTTGTCAGTTTATATGTATTGGCCCATTCTCCCATTTTTTCATGAAACTCTGCATATTGCGCACTACTGATAGGTGGACGCGTTTTAGATGATCCATATTGTAATTGAAGAAATTGGGCGAAATATTGCTGATCTTCTGGTGATAAAGACAGAATATATTTTTTAATGTCAGTAACATCTTGTTCTGCGTAATTGATTATACATGTACTTTTTGAGACAATTTCCTGTAACGGATAACCACAGTGAATACAGGCCGGAGCCTTATCAGACACCTGGCCCCCGCATTCAGGACATTTAATAAGAGCCATAATATTACCTCCAATACATTTATAGTTTGATTATAACATTAAAGACAACTCATGTCATTAAGTAAAATCGGAAAAGTAAGTAATGCTGTCAAACTATTAAATACTGCTGCTACTAGCGGAGATATTGCAACAGGTATTTCTAGTTTATCCAATTCATTAAGAGCGGCAGGGAATATGTCGGCTGGAGTTAATTGGATTTCTAAATACGGGAAAGTTTTGGATTCTGGTATAGCATATCAAGCTCTTAAACAAGCATTTCCGGAAGAATCATTAACGGAAGATATGCTTGCTAAAATTGGGTATACTGCAAACGGAGCGGGTAAAGTTGGAAATGCTTCTAAATTTAGCTCTGTAGGATCTACATTTGCAGGTCTTGGTGCATTCCTCAAATCAATTTGGCCTGTATTAGCTGTTGTTGGCGGAATTGCAGCAGGTACAGCTGCATGGAAATGGGCAGATGATAAATTTACTATTACAAAAGCTACAGCTAAAAAACACTCAGATGAGTCGGCACAAGCATATCAAAATGCAAAAACAGAGCTTAGTACAAAGCAGTCTCAGTATGATACTAATCAGGATCGTATTCATGAGCTTCGTGCTACACAGAATAGAACATCTGATGAAAATGCTGAACTCTCTCAGTTAACAAAAGAAAATTCTCTACTTGGAACACAAGTTTCTGTACAGAAAAAACTTGTTGATGCCAAAGCCCAACAACAAGCCATTGATGCAGATATGAATCTGAATAAAAAATATACAACAAGTCAAGCTGTTGCAAATGAATATAGTGACAGTGTTGTTGCTAAACAAGAAGATATCGTTGAAGAAACTACCAGAAAAGTCAATGAGTTAGCTGAATTACAGAAAAAACGTGATGCTACATACCAAAAATTAAATCAAATGAGTGCTGATGATGAAGGATTTACCGAACAGCAAAATATTGCGAACCAAATGGATGATCGTGTTTCTAAGAAACAGAGCGAAATTGCAGACGCAATGGATGAAATATCTGATGATTATAATAGACTATTTGATGAAGATACAGGTGCATTAATTAATCCTAAAACAAAAGATACTGCAAAATCTGTAGAAGATCTTTTTTCATTATATGGTCGTGTAACAGATTCAGCTCAGGAAGAAACAGATCGCATTAACAATATTTTCGCCAAAGCAAAATTTGATGGTGTTGAAGATCAATTAGTAAATGCTGGAAAATCTGGTGGTACTGATGCTGTCAAAGCCAAGATCTCAGAAATCGACGGATTACAAGAAGCTTTAGATAATGCTGGTATTAGTGCTGATACACTTGCATCTAACATTATGGCTATTGCTAGACCAGATGAGAAAAATCTTGAAGGTATAAAAGAAAATCTGAAAGATATTTTTGATATCAGCGCTGATTTAAACGAAGGAGATAATTTTGTTGGCCCATCAGGAAATCTTTATAATTTCTTTAAAGATAAAACTGATAAGCAAATAGAAGATTTCTGGAATTATTATAGCGATCAAGGATTAGATGGTTCTGATTGGAACTATATGGATCTTGCTTCCAATTTTAATAAATCACAAGAAAAAGCAAAAATTGAAGCTGAATCAAAAACCTTCTCTTCTCTCTTCAAGAACTCTGCTGAAGATACAGCAACAGATCTTGATACCATAACAGACAATTTCCAGACAGATATGTCAAATATCAAGTCTTCAATGGATTCTATCAAATCCGGTACATTCCAGAATTCAGATATTACTGATCTTATTCAGCAGTTCCCGGAACTTGCTACAGAGACTGATAATCTACAACAGGGATTACAGAATTTAGCATTTGATAAAGCAAGTGATGCTATCGGTAAAATCAGAGATTCTGTAAAAGATGTAACTGATCCGAAACAGCTTGCTGCTGCTGATAAATATATTCAGAGTATTATGGATACTATGGATCTGAGCGGATTTGATATGAGCAATGCTAAGTCTGCAATTCTTGGTAATTTAACAAAGAATTTAGCAGACAAACATATGGCCTCTGTTACAACACCAAATCTTGTAAATCAGTTAATGTCAGAATATGGAAATGATGAAATTGCAGTTCAAGCAATTATGAAATTGTCACTTGATCCATCAATGGCAAATGCTGATCTCGACACTTGGAAATCCAAAATTGAAGATACTAAAGTACAGATTCAGTTGGATACTTCAGCTAAAAATCTGGATAATCTCTCAAAAGAACTAACTCGTCTTCAGACTGATGCTTCCGATCAGCAGACAAGACTGAATAATAAATCTGCTTATAATATGAAAGCTACTGCTTCAGATTACACCAATTTAATTGAAAATGGTGACAAACAGATTGAGAATCTTAATAATCAGATTAAAGAATATCAGAATAATATCGATGCTTTGAAAAATAGCAAAGGTTTATCTCCTCTTTCTGATGAAGATAACGAACAAATTAAGCAGTGGCAAGATCAGATTCAAGCTTCTCAGATGTCTATTGAAAACATGAAGGCTTCTCAGGCCGATTGGACAAAAACAGCATTTAATCTTCCAGTAACTGATATGCAGAACACTGTTACCGCTCTTACATCAGCTATTAGCGAAATGCAGACAGAAACAGGTCTTACATCTGATACTATGGATAGTCTTAGAACACAATTCAGTGATCTAAAAGATGCTCATGTTGATAATGTATTCGATCGCACTGCAAAAGGTTTGAAAATCAACACAGAAAGAATGAAGGATTATCTGGAACAGCAAAATGAATTCATGAATTCTGATTTTGCACAACGGATTCAGGATTATCAGGATCAATTATCAGCAGGTAACAAAGATTATACTCAGCAAGGATTAGAAAATCTTAAAAATCTGCAGGCACAGTATTTTGCTCAGTATCAGGAGGCTGCAAAACAGTTCTCTGATTTCCAAGCTATGGTTAATGCTGACAATCTTTCTACTGAAGGCAATGAATATACTACAGCTAAGAGTTATCTGGATAACGCAAAAGATCTGTATGATAAAGGCTTAGTCGGTACTCCTCAGTTTAAAGCAGCTGCAAAATATTTCTCTCAGAATGGTTTTGAAGATGCCGATAACTTCATTGAGAACTACAACAAACTCAAGAATTATTACACTGATGATGCTTCCGGTCCAAAGAGATTTTTAAGCGATCTTGAGGCTAAGGGATTGGCTACTTACAAAACTCTTGAGGATGGAAATCAGCAATGGATGTACTCTTTCACTGATACTCAAGAAGCTGCAGATGCTATGGGTATGAGTCTTGAATCATTCGAATCTATGTTTGGTAGATTGAAAGATTACGGCGATACAAATAATTTTGTATCTTCTCTTGAAGAAGGCGCCCTGAAATCTGAAGAGATTGATGATAAACTCATTGATGCTCAGATTAAAATGGGAAAACTAAAAGCCAATGGTGCAGATCAGTCTGCTCTGGACGATCAACAAGCAGTTATTGACAATTTAATTGCACAAAAAACTGGTATTACTCAGGCTATATCTGACTTCAAAGATGGTACTGTTGATCGTAAGATTCAGGATATCAAGGATGCCAAAGGTTCTATTGACGAATTGAATCAGTACATAAAAGATAATGGTATTGATAAAGATTCTGATTTAGGCAAGAAATATATCGAATCAATTCAGGAACAAGCTAAGAAGACAGGCATTAAATTAACACCTGAATTTGAAGTTGATGAGGCTGCTTATAATGAAATGATCCAGAGTTATGAAGCGAAAGCTAAAGGCTCACAGATCAAACACTTCCAGGATGTCAACGAAGGAATTGAAAGTGGTAATACTGGAGATTACTCTGATTCTGATGTTGAACTGGTTAATAAAATTAAAGATGCTCAGGAACAGAAAAGTGAAGCATTACAGAACGTTATTGATGCTGTTAATTCATTGGATAAAGATCAATGGAATGAAGCAAGCCAAATTGAATTAGGCAATGGAGCTTATGAATCTGAGGATCAGGGTATTCGTAATGTTGAAGATGCTCTTCAGGGACTTTCAGATCAATTTGGACTAACAAAAGAACAGGCGACTGCTCTTCTACCGGCTCTTGAAGCTTTAGGTGTTGTTAATATTGATCCTAATGTTGATATGACCGGGCTTGATGAATTGGATCAAGCTACTCAGGACGGAATGGCTTCATTGCGTCAGATGCAAGCAGATGGGGATATTAAACTCTCATTTGATGTGGATAGTAGTATAGAAGGATTATCTGTAGATAAACTACAATCACAAATTGGTGAATTAGAGCATATTAAAGTAAATTTTGACGTAAATTCATCTGAATATAAAGCAATTCAATCTATGATTGATCAACGTGAAATGCAAATGCATGTTCAAATTGCAGTAGATAAAACCGGTGATATTGATAAATTATTATCTCTTAACGACGAAGAGTTGGCTCAAAAAGCTGAATTGGACGTAGATGTCAATACCGAAGATGGTAAAGCTAAAATCGATGAATTACGTTCAAGTCTGGAATCTTTATCAGGTGATACACCTGCTGTATCGGTTAAAATTGACGAAACTCAATTCCAAGCATTGACAAAAGAACAACAAGGCCAAGGAACTGTAACTTTCAAACCAGAACATCACGAAGTAGATGCCTACCTTGCTGAAGAGAAAAAAAGCGAAGGAAAAGTAAAATGGTCTAATGAGACAGGTTTAGTAGATGTTTATGCTGCTACCGAACATTATTCTCATGGTACTGTTCATTGGGGAAATGATATTTCTGCCGTTCAGACTTCATTCACTGCTACCGGAACTGTTAATTGGATAAATTCAGGTGGACCAAGTGGTGGTTTGAGTAAAACAGTTGCATGTTCAACTGGTACATTTAAAGCTGAGTCTACAGGAAGCGCTTACAATGTTTTAAATATTACACCGGCTCATGCAAGTGGTACGAATGTTGCTATTAAACAAGATCAGCAAGCTCTTGTAAATGAAGTGGGTGTCAACGGTCACGCTGAATCAATTGTTCGTGATGGTGTTTGGAGTTTAATTCCTGGCGGTGCTCATATAGAGAACCTGAAAAAGGGCGACATTATATTCTCTACTACTCAAACTGATGCTCTTCTTAAACACGGAGCTATTCAAGGACATGCCAGAGCTTATGCAAGTGGTACTGTTACTTCTCCAGGCGTTATGAAAGCCTATGCTGCTGCTGGTAATACTCCGGGATTCCACTTCCAAGGCGGGGCTGCAACTGTTAAACCTGCCGGATCTGGAAATTCTGGTAACTCCGGTAATTCTGGTCTTCAACATGCAATCGAAGATAATACAGATGCGGTATCAAACAATAGTGATGATACAAGTGACGCGGCTGATGAAGTAAGCGAAGCTCTTCAAAATGTAATCAAGAAGCTGAATGATAATTCTATGGATTGGGTTGAAGTTGCTATGGATCGTCTTGATCGTATAACTTCTAGGTATACAGATCTTGCCGAAAGTGATTATAGTCATTATACAAAAGCTCAAAAGTATTATAATAAAGCTCTTGAAAATACAGATAAAGAAATCAAGGCTGCTAAAGCAAGCATCTCTGTTTATAAAAGGAAGTCCGAAGAAGTTGCAAACAATGGCGAAGTAAGCAAATCTCTTACTCCTGCTTTGAAGAAAAAAGTTCAAGATGGCACTATTAATATAGAAACATTGGATGCAAATCAGAAAGCTGCCGTAGAAGCATATAAACAGTGGTACGACAAGTATCTTGATGCCGTTCAAAAATATAGAGATAAGAAAACTCAGGAACTTGATTTAGCTAAATCTAAAGTTGATAATGTTTACGATTCCTATGATCTGATCATTAGTAAGCGTAAAGCTAAAGAGGAATATTATGCAGCTAAAGCTGAAAATCGTATAAAGAGCGGAAAATCTCAAAAAGTCGGTTCGGTATATTGGAAAGATCTTAAAAAACAAGTAAATTATGCTCAATATCAGAAAGACTGGATGTTAAAAGAAAGAGATAAAGTTCAGCAAAGCATGACAGATTATCTTAATGTGAATGGTCATAACAAAAAAGATAAAGCTTATCAGGAAATGAAGAAAAATCTAACTGATTTGAACACGTCTATTGTTGAGGCTGATACACACATCCAAGAAGCTAAAGCTGCTCTTGAAGAAACCAGAGAGAACTTAAAGCAATGGCAAATTGATCGTTGGGAAAGAGCTGGTGATAAGCAGGACGCTTCTCTTAGTTATAAAAAGAATGCTGATGATATTAATTATCAGCTTTCAACCAATGATTATGAAGAACGTTTAAAAACTTATGATAAAATTATTCGCGCTGATGAAGCGAAAAGACAGCTTCTTGCAGAAGAAATTGCAGCAAATCAAGCTAACGGTGGAGCTTGGAGCAATGAAGAGATGCAGAAAAAGATTGAGGAATATGATAATCTTACTACTTCTATTATTCAATCTAAAGAAGCAATGCAGCAATTAGCTCAAGAAGAAATTGATTTTCGATTTAAACCTCTTGATGAAGCGCAGAATAAACTTTCAAATCTTGTATCTGAACTTCAGACTGCTCAGAAGTTGCTTGGCGATACCGAAAGTTTCTATAATGATGATGGAGCTTTCTCTACAAACGGTTTGACCAATATTTTATTGGTTCAAGAACAGATTGATGCTACTAAGGACAAAATAGCAAATTATCGTGAGGGATTAAATAAGCTGGACGAAATGTATAAAAATGGTGCAATTGGTCCAGAATATTATAAGACTAAAACTGATGAAATGCTTAAGAGTTTGCAACAAGAGTCTGCTACTCTTGCCGATCTTAAACAGAACCTTCTTGATATGTATACTACTCAGGTTACTAAAGAGAACGATCTGTTACAGGAGAATATTGAAAAACGTAAAGATGCCCTTGCTGCTAAAGAGAAATATTATGATTATGATAAGACTCTAAAGAAGAAAACTAAGGATATCAATACATTAAAGGCACAGATTGCTGCACTTGAAGGAACATCAAATGCAGCCTCAAAAGCTCGTCTTGAGAAATTACGTGCGGAACTTGCAGATGCAGAAGACGATATGGCCGATACAATGCATCAGCATGAAGTCGATATGAAAAATACCGGCTATGAGAATTTTTCAGATGAGGCAAATAAGGCGTTAGACAATACTCTTGATGCTGTTAAGAAAAATGCAGCTTTCCAAGAAGCTATTATTGGCAGCATGCTTTCTAATGTAAAAGCAAATTACGACAGCACCTATAAACATCTGGGCGACGTAATGGATCAGTATGGCATGAAAGTTTCTCAAACTTATAGTCAAATGATCACAAAGGCAGCTGACTTTAATACTGCTGCTGTAAATGCAACAAAAGCATGGGAAGGTGTTACAAAAATTGACACCAGTAAGCCTTATGGTGGTTCAACTGCCGGTAACAATGCCTTTAATAATGCAATGAATAATGCAGGATCTTCTCAGACTGCTGGAAGTACAAATATTAAACCTAATACTGATTACACTCTGAAGCTGAGTGATACAGATATTTATCTGACATACAGTCATATCAAGAAACAGCTTAAAGCAACATGGTCACCAAAAAAACCGGAACACTCTGATATTGAGTGGAAAAGTTCTGATGAATCTATTGCGAAAGTTTCTTCCGATGGTACAGTTCGTGGTGTGTCTTCAGGTCTTAATAAGAACGGTTTAATGGCGCGTGATGAGTCTAAAACAAGAAAATGTATCATTACTGCTATTGGCGGTGGTGGTCTTGCTAAAGCTACTTGTACCGTTCATGTAATGCCGGATTCTCATTATGAGAAGATCAAGGATTACGCAGATAAAGCTGGCATCAAAGATACTTCAGGCAATAATCTGAGAGATGCTATGGAATATGCTTATAAAAACGGCGCAAACCATAGCAATCAATCATATACCGCAGTTGAGGGATTTAAGAAAGCATATCTGAAAGACTGGACAAATTCTCTGAGTAATCGTCCAGATGGTGCAACAGACGTTCCTGCCGGAGTGAGTCCTTTGATAGGATATTTTAATGCTAAAGGTAAGAAAGTCGGACCAAAAGAAATGCAACAGCTTGCAGATATTCTTCAGATCAATACTCCGGGTGTTAAGAACTATGATTCTTGGGGATCTACTCTGAAAAATAAAATCCTGAAGGCATATAAATCCTACGGATTCTCTAAAGGTGGTGTTGTACGGAAAGGTATTCCTGCCAGCATACTTGATATAATCGGCGGAGACGCTTTAATACCGCGTGGAGATTCTATGCTGATTGGTGCAAATCCGGGTGAAACTGTTTTGACAAAAGAATTCACAGATCAACTGAAACCTACAGTTGCTACTCTGAATGAATTTAATGCTAGAATGGCGAAACCAATTACCACTATTCTACCATCGTCTTCAAATGATACAAGTGTGAATAGTGAGTGTAATATTACAATCAATGTTGATAAAATCAATAGTGAGCAAGATATTAAGAAACTTGCTTATCAAATTGGTGATATTATCACTGAACGTAATAAACGTGACTGGAAAAAAGTTCGCTAATTTAAAAGGGCTGTCTTTAAGACAGCTCTTTTAATATTAAAAAATATATGAAAGAGGTGAGAAAATGCTACAATTTGAATTTAATGGTCATACTTCTGACGAATACGGATTGATTGTGACTAGAATAGAAGAAAATGATACTCTTGTAAATCGTTCTTTGCAGTTAGGAGAAAAGAATAAATATCGACCAAAAGAAAATCAGTTCGGAACATTATATGGTGATAATTATTCATTCAAAATGGGCGTAATGAGAAATCCATGCAGAAACAAAAATGTAGTTCCAGAATTAAAAAATGGAATTTTAAAATACGATCCAACATATACTCCATATTTAGATAATGGAATTTTAAAATTTTCTATGAATTATACAGCTGATATAAAAAATGGAATTATTATTCCAAATGATTCTGATTATTTAACTTCAAATAATATTAGAATCATTAATGCATGGTTAACATCCCCTCAATATCCAAGGCTTCTTAAATTTATTGGAGACGATTATTTTTCAGAAGAAATCGAATTTTTTGCTACAATTACAGAGGTATCTACAGAACATGCATCTCTTCCATATGAACTAACATACACAGTAACTTGTGATAGTCAATGGGGATATACTCCTCTTATTTTATGTAAAACAACTTCCTCTTCTACTCTTCCTAGAGAATATTCTATCCAGAACAATTCTGATTGTTGGGAAGATTATGTATACCCCACAATTAAAGTTTCTCCAAAATCTCATGGGATAATTACTATAAAGAATAAAACCGATAATGATAGAACAATGAAAATTAATGCATTAAAAAGTGATGATTTCTATATAGATTGTAGAAATTTAAAAATTTATGACATCACAAATTCTATTGTATCATTTGAAGACTTAGGCATTGAGGATATAGATGACATTTATTGGCCTCGTCTTGCTTACGGAGAAAATATCTTTGAATTTACAGGTGATGCTACATTTGAAATATCATACAGAGAACCAAGAAAGGTTGGTGCCTTTGCATGAGAATGACTCATAACTATGATGTTTATGGAAATACAGAATCTGCAATCATTTATTTGGCTAAACCTGGGAAACGATTCTTTTGTGCATTAGGTGGAATTGATACTTCTACTGTTTCTGTTACGTTAAGAACTAATAATACTGCAGAATTAACTTTCACAGTTGATAAATATGTAGATGGCGTAGAATCTCAAGGATATGAAGAACTTGATGAAATGATGGAATTGTATTGTGACGGAATCTGGTATAAAATTATGGATCCTCCAACAGAGACAAATGACGGAACACAATGTACAAAGGATATTACCGCCGAATCATATGAAATCTCTCTTACTCAATATAAACTAAAAAATTTTAAAATTAACATGGGTGAAGAAGATTCTTATGAAATGATGTACCAAAAAAATCATGATATTAATAAGTTTTATCAAATTAAATTTTATAATCCAGAGAATGAAGATCTAAGTTTTCTACATATTGTGCTGAAACATGCGGATGTACCTGGATGGAAGATCGGATATGTAGACAACATCACTCCGGATGATGATAAGGTATTACTTCCAAATGAAATCTGTAATTTCGATGTGAACGATCAAAATGTATATGCGTTTTTCACCCAAACTGCTGCTCCTGCATATAAATGTGTTTTTGAATTTGATACCGAAAATTTATTAATTAATGTATATAAGCCGGATAGTTTAGGTAAAGATACAAATGTAGTACTTGGTTTTCGTAATATTCAAGATAGCGTAACAATATCAAGAGACGACAGTTTGGTAACACAATTTTATGTTGATGGACTTGACGATTACAATATCGATCTCGCAAATTTTGGAAACTCTGTAATTACAGATTGTTCTCATTTTTGTCGTGAACCATATATGAACATTGTCCTACAAGAAAAATATACAGCTTGGCAAAAATACATAGAATCAAGAAGAGATGAATACTGTAATCTATCTAGGGAGTATAATAAAAATCTTGACATTCTTGCTGAATTGATGAATAGAGTCCCTATTGATACTGCTCAGACAAATTGGTTCGGACAAAAAGTTGAAGATCTAAAAGATGCATATGATTCAAACATGGCTATAATCAAAGGTTTTGAGTCTATTCATGTTGATGAAGAAGGAAATTTTGATCTTGAAGATTTGAAAAACTCATCCGATTGGCCTATGTACGAATCAATCATGAACTATACTCTTCCATCCATTGTGGCTGCGTTACAAGCTCAAGACGAAACTATAGAGGGTTTCGGTAAGGGAAACATCATCTCATGTGTAAATCCAGTTGTATTAGGTCAAGATTGGTATATGGTAGGTTCCGGAACTTCTTCGTTCCAAACAGTACAAATTAATGACGCACCTGCATACGGAATTACTCGTGGAGTTAAAGTAACCGGTACAGATGGTGGTATCTATCAACACAATATCAGTATCGAACCATCTCAGAGATATACTCTTAGTTGTTTTGTAAAAGGATCCGGTACATTTTATCTTGGTTATAATAACACCGGAGAGGACAGAAAGAATATTTCTTATAACATCACATCTTCTTGGACCAGAGTTTATACTTCTTTCAATCTAACATCACATCTTATTGATGTGGCATTTACAGGAAGTTCTGACTTTACTGTCTGTGGTATGCAGCTTGAAATGGGAGATGCTCCATCTCAATTTGGATACTTTACTCAGTCTGAAGCAATCATGAAAGCGTATGAAACAGATTGGAAATTATACGGCATTGCAGAATTAAAAACTAAAATTGCCACATATGATTCATGTATCAAAGAACTAAAAAAGAATGGATATGCAGATGGATATAATCCTCTTTCTGGATACGAAGAGGCATATTTTACTCAAATGCATCAGAAATATCTGGATTATTTGAATTTAAAAGATCAGGCTGAAACTGCATTAAAGGAACGTCAAGCTGAATATGATGCGGCTAAGAAACCTGAAATTCAAGAAAAACGAAACCAGATCGCCAAAGATGTTTTAATGGAAAATTTTGGTAAGGTACAGGAAAAATATCCAGCGTTTACAGATAAGGAAACGTATATTATTAAGAGCCTATATAATCAAGCAACTTATTCAAATGAGAATATTATTATTACGACTCTTGATAGCACAGTTGATGCAGTCGATAAAGCGATTACATTATATAAAGATGCTGTAGAAGAATTGTATGTAGAATCTCATCCGCAATATACTTATACAGATGAAATTGGAAATATTTATGCTCTTCCAGAATTCAGAGAATATCATGATCAGCTTGCAGTAAATGATTTTGTTCGATTAGGACTATCTGATACACGATATGTAAAACTTCGTGTTGTAGAAATCAGATATAATCCTTGTGATATGGATGAAACGATGGAAGTTACTTTTTCCAACATGGTCCAATATAAATCAAAATTAACAAATGATAACGAATTTTTAACAAATGCATTAAATCAGACTTCTGACAGAACCGGTGGTCGTGTTAATTCAGTCAACAAATCTTCTACTTCTGATTATGTCATCACATCAGAAGCTATCAAACAAATCTTTTCAAATCCTCTATTCAATTCAATGTTAGGTGGAACTGTCACTGGAGGAACAGGGTCTGGCGGAACCATTACTGCTGATACAATTATTGCAGAACTCGTGAAAGCAAAAGAAGGTGTATTTGATAAGCTTACTGTTGATACTGCTTTCATGAAATATCTCGATGTAAAACTTATTTCCGCAGATAAGATCACAACTCGTATTCTCGAAGCGGAACAGGCAAATATTGAAAAGCTGTCAGCTAAGATTATAGAATCTAACCAGATTAATGCTGATATGATTAATGTGAAAAATCTCCTGGCAGGAAATGCTGGTGTAGGTAATCTCCAGGCAGTACATCTTACTGCTCAGAATGTAACTATTGACCAAGCAGTAATCACGGATCTTATTGCTAAGAAGATGACCGTAGCTGACTTAAATACTCATACTGCTACTGCTGATGAGTTTATGATCATCTCTAGTGGAAAAGCTGGTATTGCCTTTAAGAATAGCACTCAGCAGTTCTATGATTCAACAGGAGCTGTTAGGGTACAGATTGGTCAGGATGGTGCCGGAAAGTTTAATTTTGTTGTCAAGAACGGTGATAAGACAGCATTATTTGATGAAAATGGTATCACTCAAACAGGTATTCCTGATAACACTATTGTCAATAATATGATCTCTGATGGAACAATCAATAAAGAAAAACTAAGTTTTACTATGGTAGAACCGAATGAACAAGGTGGAATTGATATCAGTCAGGTATACCTTGATGGTAAAAAGTTCGGTCAGCAATATACTTCATTTAAAGACCAGACAACTGAGCAGATTACTAACATTACTGATCCTCAAAAGGGTCAAATCGTACAGAGTATACAAAACAGTTTGTTTAATGAAGACGGATCGTCTATCTATACAAAATATACAGAGTATAAACAAACTGTTGATGGAATTACTCAGACGGTTTCAAATAATAAGCTTGATACAGATAAAAAGCTTGATGCAGCTTCTACTTCTATAACACAGACTGCTGATAAGTTGAATCTTATTGCTACTGGTGGGACTGGAGAATCTAAATTAGAGCTGACCCCAGATTTTATAAATCTTGTTTCATCTAAAGTTGTAGGTATTAAAGCAGATCAGATCAATATTGATGGTGTGATTACAGCAATCAATACCAATGGCACAACTGCAGGCAAGACTCAGATTGATGCTGGAGCTATCAGTACAGAGAATGTTAATGCTCTCTTGATCAAAACAGGAAAACTGAAATCTAATAATTACAAAGATCCTTCAAACACTTCTCCTCTTTATTCCCAGGCTGGAACATTGATTGACATGGAGAACGGTGCTATTACTTCGAAGAATTTTAGTATAGATGCTTCAGGGGAAGCTCATTTCAAAGGTGACGGAGAGTTTGGTGGAAAGATTTCTGCTAATTCTGGTTATATTGGTGGCGAAAAAGGTTTCGTTATTGAAGCTGGAAAATTGTATTCTGGATTAAAAGATTTTCCTACTCAATATCCCTCTTCTATTTCAACGAATAAAAATGTATATGTAGGAATCAATGGCATTGCTCTTGGTGACGGTAATTTTATGGTTGATTCTAACGGTAAGATGTATGCTAATCAAGGTGAGTTTACAGGTAAGATTGCAGCTAATGATGGATTTATTGGTGGATGGATTATTTCAAGTAATTCTTTAACTGCTAATAAAGGAAGCATAAGTATAAGTCCAGATGGTATTCATTGGGGTGATTACCTAAACATTAATAGTCAAGGTGCTACATTTAAAGGTCATATTACAGCTACTTCAGGAAGCTTTACAGGAGATATAATTGCTAATTCACTTACACTTGGACCAGGTTCAACTGTTAACGGACTAAGTTATAATGATCTTGACGATAGACCTAATATTCCATCTGATCTTAGTGGATATATTACTATTGATGGAAAAATTGGTATTATTCAAAATGAAGATCAAGAAATACCCTCTGGGGCAACTGGATTTAAAGTGTCAAAAAATGGTTTGTTACAAGCAAGTAATGCTATTATTTCTGGAACTATTTATGCTTCTTCTGGTACTTTCGCCGGAAATGTAACCGCAAGAACAATGACTGCAAAAAGAAGTTACAGCATTTATTATAATGATGTAAACGGTAACCCTACTGATTCAAGAGAAATCATCTCTGCTACTAATTGGGGACTTACAAGCGGTGATTTAAGATTCGGGCTAAGTGATGAATGCGGATATATGATATCTACAGATGTTGGAGGGGGAAATACTTTGCGAATCATGGGGGATACTCTCCTTGTTACTGCGCCTATGCAAATACAAAGCAATTGTTTAGTACAAAGTCAATTTGTTATAGATACTAAAACAGGATCTATCCCTTATCAGAATATGAAATGGACACCATATGAAGTTAATAGTTCTGGAAATCCAATCTATCTTGATTATGATAATCGAGAATATTTTTCATATAATGGATATGGACATAATCATACGTTGCTTCCAAATACAGAAGGTGGTTGTGCAATTGGTATTGGTAACGTAGATAAGCAAGATGCTGATGTTACCGCTACATGGTGTATTATGCCTTATAATATTTATACTGAAAAAAAAACTGATGAGAATACAAACGGAATCCCGGTTATAACAAGTATCAAAAGAGACGCAAGCGCAACCATGAATATTGGTTCTAAAAATAATAAATTTAATTGTTTGTATGTAAACGCAATTCATATGGGTGGACACACATACACATCTTTAAATTCTGGTGGCGGAAAGATTGCTTCTTACAAAGCAACTGCTAGTCAAGTTAATTATAACGATGATCCTAAAGTAGAGACTTCTGTAAACACTGCAGGAGATACTTTGACATTTAAATTTAGTATCCCTAAGGGAAAAGACGGAACCAATGGTAAAGATGGTAAAAATGGTACTCGTGGGCCACAAGGAGCGACTGGTCCACGTGGGCCAGCTGGATCTGTAGATTATACATCTGTAACGAAAATATATCATAATAGTGAAAAAAATCGTTATGCAGAAGTTACATCAAATGGATCTGCAAGATATTTCGGTCCATATGAAATGGAGGGCTTAAATTTAGGAAATGCAAGCTATAAATGGAAGAATATTTATTATACAGGTGCTTT
>UMHJ01056364.1_pt1 | contig 18821 bp, 20 predicted proteins | sample 1965511 | NCBI WGS metagenome assembly UMHJ01 (sample SAMEA4836096, study PRJEB28245) | human gut metagenome | biome: gut microbiome; material: fecal sample | place: Denmark | collected 2008
ACCGGCCGCCCCTGATGCACCATCAGATATTCTAAAATCCCCGTCTCCTTGCGGGTGAGCGTCAGCGTCTGCCCGTTGACGGCGGCGGTGCGGGAGCGGGTGTCAAAACGCAGACCTCCGCAGGTCAGCAGTACGCCCTGCTGCGTAAACTGCCGCAGGGTCAGGCTGCGGATGCGGGCCTCCAGCTCCGCCAGGTGAAAGGGCTTTGCCAGATAGTCGTTGGCCCCGGCATCCAGCCCCTCCACCTTGTCCTCCACCTCGCTGCGGGCGGAGAGGATCAGCACCCGCGTCTCCCGGTCGGTCTGCCGCTTGCTGCGCAGCCGGGTTTTTCGACAGATAAAAGGGAGAGCGTATTCGCTCTCCCTTTTCCTATACCGGCATCAACCTTCCGGCTGGTTGGAAACGATGAAATAGGGCTGCGGGCTCTGTCCGTCCGGCGTGGGGCGCAGGGTGATACAGCCGCCGGAATAGGACAGCTTCAGCAGGCCATCGTCCGTGCGCTCACCGCCGGTCAGCGTCACCGTATTCAGGCCCGTATCCGTGTGGGCGGCGTACCAGGCGTCGGCCTCTTCCCAATAGAGCAGGTTATCCAGCCCCATTTTCCGGGTATCGTCCAGGGAGATGTCAAAATACTGCCGGAGAACGTCATCCATGGCCGCCCGGGGCGCCCGGAAAATGCCATAATTCTCTGCCGCAGGTTCCTGCTCCAGCACCCAGTCCCGCTCCCGATCGGTCACATAGCACTGTCCATAGATCAGTCCCGCGTAGCCGATGCCATCGTAGAACAGACGGCGCAGATTCACGGCCTCCGCCGCTTCATAGTAGCTGGTGCAGGCCTGGGCATACCAGCTGCCCGGGGCAAACAGCTCCTGGAGCTCCTGAAGCTCCGCCTCCGTCAGCTTGTTGGACTCCACCTCCGTCAGCTTGTTGGACTCCGGCCCCGCATGGGCCGTACAGCCCATCAGCATCACCATACACAGCAGGGCCGCAAGCAGGGGAAATAAATGCTTTTTCATCTTCATTTACCTTCCTTTCTGATTTCGGTTCTGTCTTTGATTTTTCAAAGGAATATCCTTAGTGTTGACTATATATTAGTCAACACTAAGCAATCCCCCCAATTCCTCTATAGTATATCATATATAGTATAGTGAAGTCAACTGTAAAACAGTTCGCAAATTTCAGGAAGAAATTCTGCATTTTCTTATTTTTCCTCAGATACGCTGAAGAGCCAATCATATGATCGACAGCAGCTTCAAATTTACAGAAAAGCTCCGGCACAATCTTGACAGGGGAAAGAATCTTTGCTACTATATGACCGAAATAATTCAAGTGGTCAAAATTTCGGGAACCATTTGCATAAGCGGAAAAGCCGCAGGGATGCGGCTTTTTTAAGGGATGCTGGTTAGTCAACGCTAACCGCTCTTTTATCCTCGGGAGTTAGAGAAATTTAACATCTCGCTGTGAGGTCAAAACCATGAGAAATAGTCAAAGTTTCTGGGACAAAAACGCCGGGCGGTACGACCGCTTCATGCGCAAGGACGCCGCAGCTTACGAGCGGCTATATGAGCTTCTGCGGCCTGTGGTGCGGCACAGAACCGTGCTGGAGCCGGCCGCCGGCACGGGACTGATCGCCAAAAACATCGTAAACAGCGCCGCCCATATCGAGGCCACGGACGCATCGCCGGAGATGATCGCGGAGGCGAAGCGGGACAACCGCTCCGCCAAGCTACATTTCTCCGTGCAGGATATGTTCCGCCTCCCCTACGCCGACGGCAGCTTTGATGTGATCATCGTGGCCAACGCCCTGCACATCGTGCCGGAGCCGGAGAAGGCTCTCTCCGAAATTCGCCGGGTGCTGAAGGACGACGGCGTGTTGGTGGCGCCCACCTTTACCCATGCGGATAACGCTTTTTTCGGAAGGGTCAAAGCGTTTTTCATGAAGCTGGCGGGCTTTCCGCTGCACAGCAAGTGGACAAGCCGCGAATATCTGGCATTTCTGCGGGAAAACGGCTGGACGGTGCGGAAAAGCGCCGTCTTGACGGCGTCCTTCCCGCTGACTTACGCCGAGTGTGTGAAAAGGGAGGAAACATGATATGAAAGAAAAAATCAAGCTCTCCGGCGTGCCGGAGACCATGCTGCAGACCGTTTATGCCAGGGCGAAGGAAATACGGAATGCACCCGAAACTCCTCTGGCGCCGCACAAAAAACCTGGGCCGGGGCGATGACTGCTGCGATTTCTGCCTGAAAATCCAATGAGGAGTGAAACGCTGCAGTAAATAAGCAATGGGGCCAGGCTTACGCCTGGCCCTATTGCTTATTATTTTGCATACAGCAGTCCGATGAGCCAGTTCAGCAGCCGCCCCGGCAGGATCCGGGTCAGGAACACGAAGAACTGATAGTCGAACCGGATGGTATAGATGGGCTTGGGCCGCCGCTTCATGGCCACCCGGGCGATGAACGCCCCGGCCTTGGCCGGGTCCATGCCGTTCTGCTCGTCGTGCTCCATCCGCTGGACGGACCGGCCGATGCGGCCGCCGTACACGTTGTCGCCCTCCATGGTTTTCACCCGGGCGGCGGTGAAGCCCGTGTGGATGTCCCCGGGCTGCACGGCGCACACCGTGATGCCGAAGGGCCGCAGCTCGTTGGCCAGGGCCATGGTATAGGCGTTCACCGCCGCCTTTCCGGCGGAGTAGTACGCCTGGAAGGGAATGGGGCAGGGCGCCGCCACGGAGCTGAGGTTCACGATGCGGCCCCGGCCCGCCTGGCGCATATGGGGGATGACGGCCTTGTTCATCCGCACCATGCCGAAGAAGTTCACGTCCAGCAGGCGCTGGGCCTCCGCCGTGTCGGTGAACTCCACCGCCCCGGAGATGCCGAAGCCCGCGTTATTCACCAGCACGTCGATGCGCCCGGCCCGGTCCATGATCTCCGCCACGGCGGAGCGGACCTGGTCCTCGTCGGTGATGTCGCAGCGGATATGGTGCAGGCCCTCCACTCCCTCCGGGCGGCGGCTCAGCTCATACACGGTATAGCCCGCTTCCCGCAGGCACAGGGCCGTGGCCCGTCCGATGCCGGAGGTCCCTCCGGTGATGACGGCGATCTCACTCATGGCCCTTCACCAGCACGTCCGCCATGATGTCCATGGCCTCGTCCAGCAGGGCCTCGGTATGGGTGGCCATATAGCTGGTCCGCAGCAGGGCCTCCCCCTCCGGGGTAGCCGGGGGCAGGGTGGGGTTCACATACACGCCCCGGTCATAGATCTCCCGGGCCACCTCCAGGGTGTGGTACGTCTCGTAGGTATAGATGGGGATGATGGGCGTGGGGGCCGTCAGGGCGGACTCCCGGATCTTCATGCCCCGGTCCGTCATGCCCTTGCGGGCATAGAGACTCAGCTCCCGCAGCCGCTCCGGCAGCTCGGGATGCTGCTCCAGGTGCCGCAGGGCCGCCAGGGCCGTGGCGCAGTTGGCCGGGGGAATGGACGCCGAGAAGATGAAGGGCCGGGACGCGTGGCGCACAAAGTCCGCCACCTCCTCCGAGGCCGCCATGTATCCGCCCAGGGACGCCAGGGACTTGGAAAACGTGCCCATATAGATGTCCACCTGGTCCTCCAGGCCGAAGTAGCTGGCCGTACCCCGGCCGCCCTCGCCCAGAACGCCCAGGCCGTGGGCGTCGTCCACCATGACCCGTGCCCCGTACTTTTTGGCCAGGGCGCAGATCTCCGGCAGTCTGGCGATGTCGCCGCCCATGGAGAACACGCCGTCGGTGACGATCAGGGCGCCGTTCTTCTCCGGCACCCGCTGCAGGCACTTCTCCAGCTCCTCCATATCGCTGTGGCGATAGCGCAGCATCTTGCCGTAGCTCATCTGGCACCCGGCATAGATGGAGGCGTGGTTCTCCCGGTCGCAGATGACGTAGTCGTGCCGGTCCACCAGGGCGCTGATGATGCCCACGTTGGACTGATACCCCGTGCCGAAGGTGACGATGCCGGGCTTGCGCAGGAACTTCCCCAGCTCCGCCTCCAGCTCCAGGTGCATCTCCAGGGTGCCGTTGAGGAACCGGGAGCCGCTGCACCCGGTGCCGTAGCGCTCCAGGGCGTGAATGCCCGCCTCCACCACGTCCGGGGCGATGGTCAGGCCCAGATAGTTGTTGGAGCCCAGCATGATCCGGCGTTTGCCCTCCATCTGCACCTCCACGTCCTGCCGGGATTGCAGCGCGTGAAAATAGGGATACACCCCCGCCTCCTTCAGCTCCTTGGCCAGGGACGGGGCATAGCATTTCTCGAAAATGTCCATGTAAGACCTCCTTGCTGATATGAAATATTAGATTTCATAGAGAAAAACATCGAATTAACAGGGAATGATGATTCGATTTATTATATACTGCCCCCTGCTTCCCTGTCAACCGGTGATTTGCGGGGTCACACGGACCGGGTGGCCACCACGTCCACGCCGGTGCCCAGCACATTGGGGATCACCACGTCCCCGACCTGCACCGGGGCCGTCAAGTGCACCCGGCACAGCGCCCGGGCCACGTCCAGCACCTTCTCCTTGGGTACCTCCCCGGCGGTGCGGACGGACACCACCGGCAGCGCGCCGCCGGACACCCGGACGGTGCCGGTGACGGTGCGGGCCGGATGGGTGCACTCCTTCCGGGCATAGGCGTCCCCCCGGGGGCAGATGTTGCCGGTGACCCGGGTCACCTGGCCGTCCTCCAGAACGGCCGTCAGCTGGCAGCCCATGGGGCAGCCGATACACGTCAGCTCGCGGATGCTCATTGTGCTCCCTCCTCCACCTGAATGGTGATCTGCTTCAAACCCCGGGGCAGCTCCGCCCGCCGCAGGGTCAGCTGCTCCATCTCGCCGGGGCTGAGAATGCGCTTATGCACCCGGCGCAGCAGCCGTCCGTCCAGATAAACCGCCAGATCGGCGTCCCGATAGGGCTGGCCCACCCGGAACCGGACGGTGACGGTCTCCTCCATGGCCGCCGGGTCCAGATACTGGGGCACGGTGTACCGCACGCCGTTCTGCCCCGTCAGGCGGACGGTCTTGCCCTCCCGCCGGTGCTCCAGCAGGTACCGGGCGGCGTTTTCCCCGGCCCGGGCCGCCTCCTGGGACACGAAGTCCACCAGATCGTGGACGTGCAGCACGTTGCCGCAGGCGAACACGCCGGGAACGGAGGTGGACAGATCGTCCCCCACCTCCGGCCCGCCCGTAACGGCGTCCAGCCGGACCCCGGCCTGCTGGCTCAGCTCGTTTTCCGGCAGCAGACCCACCGACAGCAGCAGCGTGTCGCAGGGGATGTCCCGCTCCGTCCCGGGGATGGGGCGGCGGTTCCCGTCCACCTGGGCCAGGGTCACGCCCTCCAGCCGCTCCCGGCCGTGAATGTCCACCACGGTGGTGGACAGATACAGGGGAATGCCGAAATCCTCCAGACACTGGACGATGTTCCGCTTCAGGCCGCCGGAATAGGGCATCACCTCCGCCACCGCGTGGACCTTTGCCCCCTCCAACGTCATCCGCCGGGCCATAATCAGGCCGATGTCGCCGCTGCCCAGGATCACCACGTCCCGGCCGGGCATCAGCCCCTCCATATTTACCAGCCGCTGGGCGGTACCGGCGGAATAGATGCCCGCCGGGCGGCAACCGGGGATGTTCAGGGCCCCCCGGGGCCGCTCCCGGCAGCCCATGGCCAGGATCACCGCGTCGGCGCTGAGCTGCACCAGGCCCGTCTCCCGGCCCGTCAGCGTCAGCACCCGGTCCGGCGACAGGTCCAGCACCATGGTGTTCAGCAGGTACGGGATGTTCAGCTCCCGGACCTGGTCGGCAAACCGCCGGGCGTACTCCGGCCCGGTAAGCTCCCGGGAAAAGGTGTGCAGGCCGAAGCCCGCGTGGATGCACTGGTTCAGAATGCCGCCCAGCTCCCGGTCCCGCTCGATGATCAGCAGGTCCTCCACTCCGGCCTTCCGGGCAACCGCGGCGGCGGCCAGACCCGCAGGCCCGCCGCCGATGATGGCAAGCTGTACATGTTTCATCATGCTTCCTCCTTGGTCCGCCCGGCCAGCAGCCGGGATGCTCCGCCGTTTTTTGTCAGCTCCGTCTGGGGCACTCCCAGCTCCCGGGACAGGATCTCCATGACCCGGGGGGTGCAGAAGCCCCCCTGGCACCGGCCCATACCGGCCCGCACCCGGCGCTTCACCCCGTCCAGGGACCGGGCTCCGGGGGTGCGGCGGATGGCGTCCACGATCTCGCCCTCGCTGATGCCCTCGCAGCGGCACACGATATTGCCGTAGGCGGGGTTTTCCGCCGCCAGACGCTGCCGCTCCTCAAAGGGTAGCTCCCGCAGGTGGACGATATCCCGGCGCAGGGGGTCGAAGTCCGGCTTTTCCGCCGCCCCCAGATACGCCGCCGCCTGCTCCGCCAGATAGGCCCCGATGGCCGGGGCCGAGGACAGCCCCGGGGACTCGATGCCCAGGGCCTCGAAATACCCGGGCACGGGCTGGCCGATGCGGAAGTCGTCCTCCCCCTCCGCCAGATGGGCCCGCAGCCCGGCGAAGCTGGTGATCACGTCCCGCAGGGGCAGGCCCGGCACGCTTTTGCGGGCCATGTCCTGGGCATAGGCCAGGCCCTCCGCCGTGGTGGCGGTGCGGTCCCGCTGGGGCTGGTCCGCAGCCGTGGGGCCCACCAGCAGGTTGCCGTGGACCGTGGGCGTCACCAGAACGCCCTTGCCCATGGGGCCGGGCAGCTGGAAAACGGTCCGCTGCACCAGGCCGCCGTCCTTCCTGTCCAGCAGGCAGTATTCCCCCCGCCGGGGCACGATGCAGGCGGTATCGCCGCAGACCTGGTTATGGAGCACGTCGCCCCACACACCGGCGGCGCTGATAACGGCCCGGGTCTCCAGCGGCCCCCGGGACGTCTCCAGCACATAGCCCTCCCCTGTCCGGCGAATGGTCTCCACCCGGGTGTCGAAGCGGAACTCCGCGCCGTTATGGGCGGCGTTTTCCGCCAGGGCGATGGTCATGCCGAAGGGGCAGATGATGGCGCTGGTGGGGGCGTACAGCGCGGCCACGGCCTTCTCCGACAGGGCGGGCTCCAGCTCATGGAGCCTGCCGCCCCGGAGGATCTCCAGGCCCTCCACGCCGTTGACCCGGCCCCGCTGCAGAAGCTCCTCCAGCCGGGGCAGGCCCGCCTCCTCAAAGCACACCACCAGCGCGCCGTTGCGGCGATAGGGGAAGTCCAGCTCCCGGGACAGCGCCTCCATCCGGCGGCTGCCCTCCACGTTGAACCGGGCCTTCATAGAGCCGGCGGGGGCGTCGAACCCGGCATGAACAATGGCGGAATTGGCCTTGCTGGTGCCCACGCACACGTCCTCCCCCTGCTCCGCCAGACAGATTTTCAGCTTCCAGCGGCTCAGCTCCCGGGCCACGGCGCAGCCCACCGCGCCGCCGCCGATGATGACGGCATCGTACATAGCGATCTCTCCTTTCCGTGAAAAAAGAGCCACGCCAAAGCCCGCCCGGTCTCCCGGACGTTCCCTGTGCATGACTCAGACTCTCAATGCATTCCCATATTGGATTGTGACCCCATTATACGCCCTGCGCCCCCGCTTGTCAACGGCAAGCAGGGGCGCAGGCCCGGTCATATGGTCCTTCTGACGATCTGCCCGGCCATGACGCCGGTGTATTGGCCGCCGTCGATGACCGGCTGTCCAGCCACCAGCACGGTGTCCAGCCCCTCCGCCATGCGGCAGGGGTCCTGATACGTCCCCGGCTCCCGCAGGTCCTCCGGGGCGAACACGTTGATATCCGCCTGGGCCCCGGGGGTCAGCACGCCCCGGTCCTTCATGCCCAGCACCGCCGCCGGGCGGCCCGTCATCTTGTGGATGGCCGCCTCCGGCGTCAGGTCCCCCCGCTCCCGGACGAACCGGGTCAGCAGGTGGACAAAGGTGCCGTATACCCGGGGATGGGGCTGGCCCTCCGTGGGATAGGTGGAGTCGGAGATCAGGTTGGAGAAGGGATCTTGCAGAATGGCGGCGATGTCCTCCTCGTGGGCCATGAAGTCGATCATGGTGATCTCCCCCTGCTCCCGCACCAGCAGGTCGCAGCAGCAGGTCAGGGGGTCCTGGCCGGTCAGCTCCGCGATCTGCTGCAGGCTCATGCCCTGATAGGGGTGATCCTCCGGGCAGTGGAGACTGGTGAGAAAAATGCCGTCCCAGCCCGCCAGTTTGGCGATGTCGTCAAAGCCATCGCCGCTTTCGATGCGCCGGGCCAGCAGCTTCCGCTGGTCCGGGTCCTGCAGGCGGCGGACAATGGCCTCCATGCCCCCGGCCAGAAACTCCGGCGGCAGGATGTGCAGCAGCTGGGTGGACCCGGCGGTGTAGGGATACACGTCGCAGGACAGGTCCAGCCCCTCCTGCCTGGCCCGGTCCAGCAGGGCCAGCACCTGGGGGATTTTGCGGTTCCAGTTGTCCCGGCCCATGGCCTTCAGGTGGGAGATATGCACCGGGGCCTTCAGGGCCCGGGCCACCTCCACCATCTCCCGGGCGGCCTCCACCACGCCGCCGCCCTCCTGGCGCATATGCACGGTGATGGGGATGCTCTGCCCCGCCAGCGGGGCCAGGGCCCGGATCAGCTCGTCGGTGGTATAGAAGCACTCCGGCGCATAGCCCAGTCCCAGGGACACGCCCAGGGCCCCGTCGGCCAAAGCCCCCTCCAGCCGCCGGTGAATGGCGGCGTAGTGCTCCGGCTCCAGGCGCTGCACCTGATACCCGGCCACGCTGGCCCGGACGGTGCCGGCTCCCGCCAGCATCCCCGTGTGCAGGGGGGCTGCGGGCTGGGCGGCGAAATACTCCGCCAGGGTCTCCCGGGCCGCCTCCGGCGGCACCCGGCCGCAGATGGGTTCCAGATACGAGGTGATGGTCTGCAGGTTCTCCGGCCCCACCGGGGCACAGGACAGGCCGCAGTTGCCGTTGACGATGGTGGTGAGCCCCTGCCGCAGCTCCAGCTCCCCGAAGCCAGGGCGGAAGGCTGCGGCATCGGCGTGGCGGTGGATGTCGATAAAGCCGGGAGTTACCCATTTGCCCCGGGCGTCGATGACCCGGGCGGCCCGGGCGGCGGGCAGCGGCTCCACGGCGGCGATTCTGCCGCCGGACACCGCCACGTCCGCCTGGATGCCGGGGCGGCCGGCGCCGTCATAGACGGTTCCGCCCCGGATGATAAGATCAAACATGAGCTTCCCTTCTTTTGCGCGATTATTTCTTCCCGCCCAGCGGGAGAGTCACAATGAAACGGGTGGAGCGGGCGTCGCTTTCGCAGCGGATGGTTCCCTTGTGCTCCCGGACGATGGCCTGGGCGATGGACAGCCCCAGGCCGAAGCCCCCCTGGGTGCGGCTGCCGTCCGCCCGGTAAAACCGGTCGAACAGATGGGGCAGCACCTCCGGCGGAATCGGCGGCCCGCCGTTTTCCACCGTCAGCACGGCCTTTCGCTCCGCCTGGGTCAGGGTCATGTGCACCCCGGCCCCCTGGGGGGCGTATTTGATGGCGTTGTCCAGCAGGACCCCCGCCACCTGCTGCAGCTGGTCCCGGCTGCCGGTAACGGTGATGCCCTCGTCGATGTCATAGCTCAGCTGCCGCCCGGCCTCGAAGGCCACCGGCTCGAACCGCAGCGCCGTGTCCACCACGGCGTCGGACAGGTCCACCGGGACCATGGCGGCCTTCAGCCGCCCGTCGTCGGCCCGGGACAGGGTCAGCATATCCTCCACCAGCCGCTTCATCCGCCGGCCGGACCAGCGGATATTGTCCACATACGGCTGCTGGTCCGGCTGAACCGCCGTCTGCTGCATCAGGTCTACCGAGGACAAAATCACCGTCAGGGGCGTTTTCAGCTCATGGGACGCATCGGACAGGAACCGGCGCTGCTGGTCCAGGGACCGGGCCACCGGCCGGGCGGCCAGTCCCGCCAGCAGATAGCTGCACCCCAGCAGCACCGCCAGGGCCGCTACGCCTACAATCAGGCACATTTTCACCACCGCCCGGAGGGTGGCGTCCTCCTGGGCGGCGTCGGTGAAGGCGATGCGGGTATACAGCGGCCCGTCGGCCCGGAGATACCGCAGATGATAGCTGCGCAGGATGCCGGAGGAATCCCCCTGCTCCAGGCAGGCAGTGACGATCTCCGCCATGGCGTCCTGGTCGTCCAGCCGGTAATAGCTGCTGCCGGACAGGCGCACGGTGCCGCTGGGGTACACGTCCGCCACAAAGCAGGGGGCGGCGGACCCCTCCCCGGGCAGGGAGGCGTCATACCGCCCCGTCTGGACCACCTGCATGAGCCGCTGGTTCACGGTGCGCTCCACGGCGGCCCGGCTGGACACCAGCACCCCCACGAACACCGCCAGCAGCACCGCCGTCACCATGGCCATGTTGATGGCCACGATCTTCCAGCGAAGGCGGCGGATCATGCCTCCACCTCCAGGAAATACCCCACCATCCGCCGGGTGCGGATGGTGACGGCGGAGTGCAGATGGGTCAGCTTCCGCCGCAGGAAGCTGATATACACCTCCACGTTGTTGTCCTCGGCGTCGGAGTCATAGCCCCACACCTTCAGCAGCAGCTGCTCCTTGGGCACCACCCGGCCCTGGCTGCGCAGCAGCAGCTCCAGCATGTCGTATTCCCGGCGGCTCAGCCGCAGGGACCGCTCCCCGCAGGACAGCTGAAAGGTCCCCGGCTCCAGCCGCAGATCCCCGAAGGTGATGGCGTCGTCGGTCCGGGCGTCGCCGCCGCCCCGCCGCAGCAGGGAGCGCACGCAGGCCAGCAGCTCCTCCGGCTCAAAGGGCTTGGTGAGATAATAGTCCGCCCCGCAGTCCAGTCCCTGGACCCGGTCGGACAGGTCGCTGCGGGCCGTCAGCATCAGCACCGGCACGGCATGGCCCCCGGCGCGCAGCTTCCGCAGCAGGCTGAACCCGTCCATCCCCGGCAGCATGGCGTCCAACAGGATCAGGTCATACAGGTCCGTGGAGGCGTTGTCATAGCCGGACACGCCGTCGCTGCTGATGTCCACGGTGTAGCCCTGCCGCCGCAGCAGCTCCGCCAGGTTCCGGGCCAGGCGCTTTTCATCCTCGATCACAAGCAGCCGCATGGGGCGCCTCCTCTTATTCCAGGCCCGACTGGGCCAGGGTCAGCAGCGGGGCCAGGGCCTCCGCGCTCATCAGATAAATGGTGTCGTCATCGGAAACGGTCACGCAGTAGCCTGCGCCCCGCTGACCGCCTACCGTCAGGGTGAAGCTGTGCTGCACCCCGTTATGGGTATACTCCGCCGTCAGAACTGCACCCGGCTGGTCCAGCCCGCACAGGGCCGCTGCCCCGGCGCTGGGCCGCCAGTCCACACAGGCCGCCAGGTGCATATCCCCCAGCCAGGCAGTCAGGTCTGCCAGCTGATCCGTTACATCCCGGCCATCGGCGGTCCAGGCCCCCTCCGCAGGAGTCAGGGTAAAGCTGACGTCCCCGGCGGCAACGGTCAGGGACTGCACGTTCTCCGCCGTCAGCTGCGGAAGCTCCGGCAGGGCCATCATGTCATAGATGCTGCGGCCGATCTGGCCCAGCAGGTCCGGCACGGCGTACACCGTGGCCTCGGCCCCCTCCCGATAGACGTACACACTGCCGTCGGACTCGCTGCCCAGTCGGTAGGTAACGGACGTGTCCTGGCTGTCGGTGAGGGTGACGTACTTGGCGCTGCTCTCCAGGCCGTAATCCGCCAGCTGGGCGGCGGTGGTGACAGGCGGCAGGCTCTCGATGCCCTGCACCGTCTCCAGCAGGGTCAGGGCGTAGCTCTCGTCCAGGGGGAAGGTCTTGTCATCGGCCCACAGCCAGTGTCCGTCCTCCTCCCGGCTGAAGCGCAGGGTGGTGGAGCCGTTGCTGCACACCAGCCGCACCGGCACCGCCTCCTCCTCCTGGGGGACGTCCGGGTTCTCCGGCTGGGTGGGCTGCTCCTTTTGGCCGCAGCCCGCCAGGGCCAGCAACATCAGCGCCAGCAGCAGGGCGCACAGGTTCCGTATCTTCATGGCAAATCTCCTTTGATCGTGTATCACCGCTCCAGGCCCAGCAGGGCCATAACGGCCTCCTCCCGGCCTCGCATCTGCGCCTTCATAGGCCCCTCGTCCAGGTGGTCGTAGCCCAGCAGATGCAGCACCGAGTGGGTCACTAAGTACGCCAGCTCCCGCCGCCTGGAGTGGCCGAACTCCTTGGCCTGGGCCGCCACCCGCTCCATGGACAGCACCATGTCCCCCAGGGGGATCAGTCCTGTGCCGGGGTCGGCGTCCTCCGGCCCCGGGTGCTCCCCGGGGGCCAGGTCAAATTCCGGAAAGCTCAGAACATCCGTGGGCCGGTCCACCTGCCGCATATCCAGGTTGATGCGGTGGATGCCCTCGTCGTCGGTCAGGAGCACGTCCACCTCGCAGGGGAGCGTGACGCCCTCTGCGGAAAGAGCCGTGCGGATGGTGCGGCGGATCAGGGCACAGTTGGCGTCGCCGGCGGCCCCGGGCACGTCGGCGGTAACGGGGATATAGTGGGTCTTTCTCATCTCTTTTTCTCCTCAAACCGGGCATAGGCCTCGATGATGCGCTGGACCATGACATGCCGCACCACGTCGGCCTTCCCCAGCTGGCAGATGGACACGCCCTCCACCCCCTTGAGGACCTTCATGGCCTCCTTCAGGCCGCTGGGCTTGTCCCCGGGCAGGTCGATCTGGGTAATGTCGCCGGTGATGACCACCTTGGAGCCGAAGCCCATCCGGGTCAGGAACATCTTCATCTGCTCCCGGCTGGTGTTCTGGGCCTCGTCCAGGATGATGAAGCTGTCGTCCAGGGTCCGGCCCCGCATATAGGCCAGGGGGGCCACCTCGATGTTGCCCCGCTCCAGGTATTTCTGGTACGTCTCCGCCCCCAGCATATCAAACAGGGCGTCGTACAACGGCCGCAGATAGGGGTCCACCTTGCTTTGCAGATCCCCCGGCAGGAAGCCCAGCCGCTCCCCGGCCTCCACGGCGGGGCGGGTCAGGATGATGCGGTTGACCTGCTTGTCCCGGAAGGCGGCCACCGCCGCCGCCACCGCCAGATAGGTCTTGCCGGTTCCGGCAGGGCCCACGCCGATGGTGACGGTATCCTGCATGATGGCGTCCACATACTGCTTCTGGCCGATGGTCTTGGGCTTCACAGGCCGGCCCTTGGACGTGATGCAGATCACGTCCTGGGTCAGCTCGCCGATGCGCTCGGACTGGCCGCTGCGGCACAGGCCGATGACATAGCGGACGTGCTGCTCGCTGATGCTCTCCCCCTTGGCGGACAGGGTCAGCAGGGCCTGCACGGCCTTTTCCGCCAGCATCACGTTCTCCGGTTCCCCGGAGATCACCAGCTCGCCGCCCCGGTTCACCACCGTCACCTGAAATTCCGATTCCAGCAGGCGGATGTTTTCGTCAAAGGAGCCAAACAGGTTGATGGTCTCCTCCATGCGCTCGATTCCGATGCGCTGTTCCATTGGGCATTCCTCCCCTTGTATCTTCAAAAATTTATTCCTTGGTCAGCGGGACCTCCCGGCCGATCTCCTCCAGGCACTCCGCCCGCAGGGTCACCAGCAGCCACGAGCCCTGCTCCACGGCGTCAATGCGGACGCTTTCGGCGGCCCCGGTGTCCCCCAGCAGGGCCTCCAGCTGTTCCCTCAGCAGGGCCTCCCCCTCCTGCCGGGCCTCTCCGGCACTGCGGCGGAGGTCCGTGGACGGGCCATAGGCCGTTACCGTCTCCGCCGCCACCGTGATGGGCAGGCGCAGGCCCCAGGGCAGGCACACGGGCCTATACTGGGTTATTTTATCACAGTCGCCCCCCAATGTGCTACCCTTTCCGTATAATTTTATCCGCTTTTTGCCGATATCCAGGGCATACCGGGTCCGGGAGGACAGGGGGACCCCCCTCTGCCGCACCGTCAGGGGCACCTGGGCCGTCAGCTCGTACCAGGTTCTGGCCCACACCCGGCCCATGCCGTGCTGCCACCGCAGCCCCCCGTTGTCCAGGTCCACCGCCCCGGAGATCAGCAGCTGTCCCTGGGTCACGGTGTCCCCGGGGACCACGGCGGCCTGGCCTCCCAGGGCCTCCACCCGGGTCACAAGCCCCGGCCGCCGGGCCACCACGTTGGCCGGGCCGTCCTCCACCATGTCCTGCCCCCGGACCCGCTCCACCACCTGCACCCGGGCCACGCAGCCCCGGACGTTCACCGCCAGCCACACCACGTCCTCCAGCTCCAGCAGCACATGGTTGCGCATGTCCTTCTGGTCGATGTCCAGGCTCCGGGTGCCGATGGTGATGCCGTAATCCTCCAATGCCCGTAAGACGGCCTCGTCCGGCACCGTCTCGTTGCCGCTGACCTGAAATTCCCAGATGGTGAAGTTCCCCTCCACCACCAGCAGCACCGTCAGCAGCGCCGCCGCCAGCAGTACATACCGCCGCCGCAGCCGCCGGGCCAGCAGGGGCGCCCCCTGCTCCCGCCGCACCGTGGCCGCGGCCCCCACCTGCTCCGCCGCCCGGCGCACCTGCGCCAGTCCCCGCCGGGTGGTGCGCAGGGTCAGCTCCACCGGCGACAGCCACCGTACGTCCCAGAAGGGCACCTCCGCCCCGGCGCACAGGTTCACCACCCGCTCCGGGCAGCCGCTTTCGATATGGACCAGCACCTGGCCCCGCAGGAAGTTCACCGCCGCCTTATACATGGCCGCCTCCCGGCCGCAGCTCCACCGCGGCGATGCGGCCCCGCAGCCGCAGCTCCTCCTCCGTCATGGCCACCAGCTGCAGCTCCGTGCCGATCACCCGTACCGTCAGGCTCCCGCCGCCGATCTCCACGGTTTCCGTGCTGTAGGACAGCACCCCCCGGTGCCGGCACATGAAAAACTCCCGCTCGCCTATCAGCTCCATATGCGGCACCCCCGCCGGGATATCCCCCGGCAGGTCCAGCCGCTCCATAGCCGCCTGGCCCGCCCGGGTCAGCCACCCTCTCTCCATGCCGCGCCACCGCCTTTCTCCCGATTCCGTAAACCCTATGCGCGCCGCCGGAAAAACTTGCAAGTCCCACCGCCGGGGCGCATACAGTGGCCATGGAGGTGAGGGATATGAAGGGAAAGCTGGCGGCCTGGGGATGCCTGGCGGCTCTTGGACTTCTGCTGGCCCGGTCGGCGGAGGCGGCCCAGGCCGTCCGGGATGGGCTGGCCCTGTGCGCCGGGTCGGTGATCCCGGCGCTGTTTCCGTTTCTGGCGGTGTCGGGCCTGCTGACGGCGCTGGACGCCGGGGCGTCCCCGGCTCTGGGGCCTCTGGCCCGGCTGCTGGGGTGCAGCCAAGCCGGAGCTCGGGCCTTTCTCCTGGGCCTTACGGGCAGCTATCCCGTGGGGGCCCGCACCGTGGCCCAGCTGTATCGCCGGGGCGGGATCTCCCGGCGGGAGGCCGGCCGCCTGCTGCTGTTTTCCAACAACTGCGGCCCGGCGTTTATCCTGGGGGTGGCGGGGCTGGGCTGCTTCGGCAGCCTCCGGGCCGGGGTGCTGCTGTGGGGGGTGCATATTCTGGCGGCGCTGGTCATAGCCCTGGCCCTGCCCCGGCGGGCGGCGGAGCCGCCGGAACGTCCCGGCTCTGTTCCACCCCGTCCCCCCCTTGTCCCGGCCCTGATCGCCGCCGTGCGGGACGCCGCCGGGACCATGGTGTACATCTGCGGCTTCGTGGTGTTCTTTCTGGTGCTGCTGCGGGTGTTGGGCCGGGTCACGGGTCTGAGCCACCCGGTGCTGTCGGGAGCGGTGGAGCTGACCCAGGGGATCCTGGCCCTGCCCCATACCCGCCGGGGCTTCGTATGGGCGGCGGGCCTGCTGGGCTGGGGCGGCCTGTCGGTCCACGGGCAGTCCGCCGCCGTGCTGTCCGGCACGGACCTGCCCATGGGGCCGTATCTGGCGGCCAAGGCCGCCCACGCCGCCGTGTCCGTCCTGCTGGCCTGGCCGGTGAGCATGTGCCTGTGAAAAACCACCAGGTTTGATTGCATTACGTATATTTCCGCAGTAAAATTGCGGTTTGTATTCAAAATTCCCCATCATTCGACGCCCCCGCTTGCATCTCCCGGAGCGGTATGGTATGATAAAGGGTACGAGAGAAAGGGGGCGGACCATGCAGCGATGGAGTCCGGAGGTCATCCGCTATCTGCACACGGCGGCGGACCGCAGCCGCTACTATACGGACCTGGCCCGGGAGTTGGGGGCGTTCCTGCACCCGGAGGACCGGGTGTGCGACGCCGGGTGCGGCCTGGGTCTGCTGAGCCGGGCGCTTCTGCCCTACTGCGGACACGTCACCGCCATAGACCGCTCCCCGGCGGCCATCGCCGACCTGACCGCCCGGGGCCATGACCCCCGGCTGATGGCCCTGACCGGGGACATCCGGGACCTGCCGCCCCAAAGGCCCTATGACGCCATGGTGTTCTGCCTGTTCGGCGGCACCGAGGAGATTCTGGACATCGCCGCCCGGCAGTGCGGCGGCACGGCCCTGGTGGTGCGGCGGGATTTCCGGCATCACCAGTTCAGCACCGGCGTACGCATGGCGGGCCACACCGCCGCCGACATGGAGCAGGAGCTGCGCCGCCGGGGACTGACCTGCACCCTCCGGCGGTTCACCCTGGAATTCGGCCAGCCCTTCCGGTCCGTGGCGGACGCCCTGGCGTTTTTCCGGCTGTACAGCCGGGACGGGACGGCGCCTGCCCGGCAGGAGCTGGAGGCCCGGCTGGAGCCGTCCCCCTGGCCGGACTATCCCCTGTATCTGCCCAATCCCAAGCCCCTGTGCCTGCTGGCCATCCCGGCGGCCCAGCTGAAGGAGGGTTCCCATGGGTAAAATACTCATCTGCGGCCCCCGGGGGGTGGGGAAAAGCACCCTCATCCGGCGGCTGACGGCCCTGTATCCCGGCCCGGTGTCGGGCTTTGTCACCAAGCGGGAGACCGTGGCGGACGCCGAGGGCCTGTTCCCCATTTACATTCACCCCGCCGCCTGTCCGGAAGCCCGGCGGCAGTACGGCCCGGAGAATCTGATCGGCCGGTGCGACCGCCGCCGCAGTGTCCGCTGTACCCCGGTCTTTGATGACTGGGGCCCCCGGCTGCTGGAGGGGCCGGGCCTGCTGCTGATGGACGAGCTGGGCTTTTTAGAGCGGGACGCCCGCCGGTTCCAGGAGGCGGTGCTGGCGGCTTTGCAGGGCGGCCAGCCGGTGCTGGCGGCGGTGAAGAACCGGAACGACCCGTTTTTGCAGGCGGTGCGGGGCGTCCCCGGCGTCCGGGTGCTGTATATCACCCGGGAGAACCGGGAGGGCCTGTTCCGCCTGCTGGAGCGGGACTTTTGCCGGTAAACCGCGGATTTCGTTCACCTGCGCCGCCCTGCGGCGGCTGGTATATCCGGAAAGGAGTTATCCCCATGAAAATTCAGAACCGAGAAGAACTGGAACGGAGCCAAGGCCGACTCCTGGTTCAGCCACATCGCCGTGGAGGTCCCCGGCGAGAACACCCGCAGCGAGTGGTGTCAGCCGGTGACGGACCGGGAATACAACGGGCTGAAATAAAAATCCAGCGCCCCTGCACGGACACCGTGCAGGGGCGTTTTGGTTCCCTATTCCATCTCCGCCAGGGCGGCGTTGTACAGGTCGTTGCGGGGCAGGCCGGTGTCCTCCGCCACCCGGCGGACGGCGTCCTTCATCCGGACCCCCTCCTGCCGCAGGCGCAGCACCTGCCGCACCCCCTGGTCCAGAGTCACCGCCGGGGCGGCGGCTTTTTCGGCTCCGGCCACCACCAGGACGTACTCCCCTCTTGGCTCCTTCTCCTGATACAGCTCCACCGCCTGGGCCAGGGTGGTGCGCACCGTCTCCTCGTGGAGCTTGGTCAGCTCCCGGCACAGGGCCACGGGCCGGTCCCCCAGCACCTCCAGCATATCCGCCAGGGTGGGCCGCAGCTTGTGGGGCGCCTCGTGGAACACCATGGTCCGCTCCTCGCGGGACAGCTCCTCCAGCCGGGTGCGGCGCTCCTTTTTGTTGGCGGGCAAAAATCCCTCGAAGCAGAACCGCCCGGTGGGCAGGCCCGACACCGCCAGGGCGCACACGGCGGCGCAGCAGCCGGGGATGGCCTGCACGGTGATGCCCTCCCGGCCGCACAGGCACACCAGGTCCTCTCCGGGGTCGCTGATGGCCGGAGTGCCGGCGTCCGTCACCAGGGCGCAGCTCTCCCCGCCCAGCAGACGCTGGACAATGGCGGGGCCGGCGGCGGCCCGGTTGTGCTCATGATAGCTGACCAGGGGCTTCCGGATGTCAAAATGGTTCAGCAGGCGCAGGGACACCCGGGTGTCCTCGGCGGCGATAAAATCGGCCTGGGCCAAAGTCTCCACCGCCCGGGGGGACAGGTCCCCCAGGTTGCCGATGGGCGTGGCCACCAGATATAGGATTCCGGCCATGCTTCATTCCTCCTTGTCTCGAAAATACGCCCGGCGGATGTCCTCGGTTTCGCCGCCGTCGGGGCTATGCAGCAGCAGCGGCGGCTCCACGGTGAGGCCCACGCCGCCGCCCAGCCGGGCCTCCAGCAGAAACAGCGACGGCCGGGCCGCCGCCGTGTGGTGCACAAAGCGCAGGCGCTTGGGTTCCAGCCGCACCCGCCGCAGCTCCTCCAGCACGTCCGCCAGCCGGTCCGGCCGGTGCACCAGGCAGAAGCTGCCGCCCCAGGTCAGGGCCCGGGCCGCTGCGGCGCACAGCTGGGCCAGGGTGCAGTCCGTCTCCGCCCGGGCGGTGCGGCGGGCGGCATC
>UMHJ01017546.1_pt1 | contig 18786 bp, 11 predicted proteins | sample 1965511 | NCBI WGS metagenome assembly UMHJ01 (sample SAMEA4836096, study PRJEB28245) | human gut metagenome | biome: gut microbiome; material: fecal sample | place: Denmark | collected 2008
GTAGTCAGCATGGCCCGGGCAGTCAACGTGGGCGTAGTGACGCTTCTCGGTGTGGTACTCAACGTGAGCGGTGTTGATCGTGATACCACGAGCCTTCTCCTCGGGAGCCTTGTCGATGCTGGAGTAATCCATAAAGTCGGCGTCGCCCTTCAGAGCCAGAGTCTTGGTGATGGCAGCGGTCAGAGTGGTCTTGCCGTGGTCAACGTGACCGATGGTGCCAATGTTGACGTGCTCCAAAGAGCGGTCAAATTTTTCCTTTTCAGCCATTGGAAGTGTCCTCCTTTAATTAAAACATATTGGTAGTCTTGCGTAAGACTATCATACAAAATTTAAAGAGAAATTGCAAGTCTATTTTATGAAGTATGACTTATAAAATCAGACTTTGTGAGCGCGCTCGGCCATGATCTTGTCGGCAACGCTCTTGGGAACCTGCTGATACTCATCAGGCTCCATGGAGTACTGGCCACGGCCCTGGGTCTTGGAACGCAGGTCGGTGGCGTAGCCGAACATCTCGGACAGAGGAACCATAGCAGTCACGCGGGCGGTACCGTCCTGAGACTCCTGGTTGGTGATCTGGCCACGGCGGCTGTTCAGGTCGCCGATAACGTTGCCCATGTACTCATCGGGCACGATAACATTGACCTTCATGATGGGCTCCATGATGACGGGATCGCACTTCTTCATGGCATCCTTGAATGCCATAGAACCAGCGATGGAGAACGCCATTTCAGAGGAGTCGACCTCATGATAAGAACCATCCCACAGGGTGACCTTGACATCAACGACGGGATAGCCGGCGAGAACACCGGACTTCATCGCGCCCTGGATACCATTGTCAACAGCGGGGATATATTCCTTCGGGATAGCGCCGCCAACGACACCGTTGACGAACTCATAACCCTTGCCGGGGTTGGGCTCCAGCTTGATCTTAACGTGACCATACTGGCCCTTACCGCCGGACTGGCGGGCGTACTTGGTCTCCTGGTTGGCTTCCTTGCGAATGGTCTCGCGGTAAGCAACCTGGGGAGCGCCAACGTTGGCCTCGACCTTGAACTCACGGAGCAGACGGTCAACGATGATCTCCAGATGGAGCTCGCCCATGCCGGCGATGATCGTCTGGCCGGTCTCCTCATCGGTCCAGGTGCGGAAGGTCGGGTCTTCTTCAGCGAGCTTTGCCAGCGCAATGCCCATCTTCTCAGAGCCGGCCTTGGTCTTGGGCTCGATGGCAACGCGGATAACGGGCTCCGGGAAGTTCATGGACTCCAGAATGATGGGGTGCTTCTCGTCGCACAGCGTGTCACCGGTGGTGGTATTCTTCAGACCGACAGCAGCCGCAATATCGCCCGCGTAAACGGTGTCGATGTCCTTACGGTTGTTGGCGTGCATCTGCAGGATACGGCCGATACGCTCGTTGTTATCCTTGACAGAGTTGTAGACGGTGGTGCCTGCGTCCAGCGTACCGGAGTACACACGGAAGAAGCAGAGCTTACCGACATACGGGTCAGTCATGATCTTGAAGGCCAGAGCTGCGAACGGCTGGTCGTCGGAGGAGATACGATCTTCCTCCTCGCCGGTCTCGGGGTTGGTGCCCTTGATGGCTGCAACGTCGGTAGGAGCCGGCATGTAGTCAACAATGGCATCCAGCAGCTTCTGAACGCCGCGGTTCTTGTAGGAGGAGCCGCAGACAACGGGAACGATCTCGTTAGAGATGGTAGCCTTACGCAGAGCCGCCTTGATTTCTTCCTTGGTCAGCTCTTCGCCGTCCAGGTACTTCATCATGAGCTCTTCGTCGGTCTCGGCAACAGCCTCGATCAGCTTGTCATGGTACTCCTGAGCCTTCTCCTGCATATCCTCGGGGATAGGCTCAACGCGGACGTCATTGCCCATGTCATCATAGTAGATGTCAGCCTGCATATCGATCAGGTCGATAATACCCTTGAAGGTATCTTCCTGACCGACGGGCAGCTGGATGGGCACACCGTTGGCGTGCAGACGATCATGGAGCATCTGAACGCAGCGGTAGAAATCGGCACCCATGGTGTCCATCTTGTTGACGTACACCATGCGGGGAACCTTGTACTCGTCAGCCTGACGCCAAACGGTCTCAGACTGCGGCTCAACACCGCCCTTAGCGGCCAGAACGGTAACGGAACCGTCCAGAACGCGCAGAGAACGCTGAACCTCAACAGTGAAGTCAACGTGACCCGGGGTGTCGATGATGTTGATACGATGGCGGTTCTTCTTGAAGAGAGCCGGATCGTGCTGGGTCTCGGTATGGCTCCAATAGCAGGTGGTAGCAGCGGAAGTGATGGTGATACCACGCTCCTGCTCCTGTTCCATCCAGTCCATCGTAGCAGCGCCGTCATGAACCTCACCGATCTTATGGTTGATACCGGTGTAGTACAGGATGCGCTCGGTGGTGGTGGTCTTACCTGCGTCGATGTGGGCCATGATACCGATGTTACGGGTCATTTGCAGAGATACATCTCTCGGCGTAGCCATGGCTTATACCTCCTCGACAGCGAATCAATAACGATAGTGGGCAAAAGCCTTGTTGGCCTCGGCCATCTTGTGCGTATCCTCGCGCTTCTTGACAGAGCCGCCGACACCGTTGGTGGCGTCGATGATCTCAGCAGCCAGACGAGCAGACATGGTCTTCTCGCCACGGGCGCGGCTGTAAGCGGTCAGCCAGCGCAGGCCGAGGGTCTCGCGGCGGGCAGGGCTAACTTCCAGAGGAACCTGATAGTTAGCGCCGCCGACACGGCGGGTCTTGCACTCGAGGTTAGGCATGATGTTCTCCATTGCCTTCTCGAACATCTCGAGCGGGTCGTTGCCGGTCTTTTCCTTCACGATGTTGAATGCATCGTAAACGATCTCCTGCGCAACACCTTTCTTGCCATCCAGCATGATGTAGTTGACCAGGCGGGTGACAACCTTGGAATTGTAAATAGGATCGGCCAGAACTTCGCGTTTCGCGACATTACCTCTTCTGGGCATCTTTCTTCCCTCCTTCACATAAATGATATCATCGGTACTCGAAAGTTAAGAAACTCCCGTTGTGCCACAAAAAAGGCGTTGGCCTATTTTATGGCGAAAAGATGTTTCCTTACTTCTTGGCACCGGCCTTGGGGCGCTTAGCACCGTATTTGCTGCGGGCCTGGTTACGGTTCGCAACACCCTGGGTATCCAGAGTACCACGGATGATGTGGTAACGGACACCGGGCAGATCCTTGACACGACCGCCGCGGATCAGAACAACGCTGTGCTCCTGCAGGTTATGGCCGATACCGGGAATGTAAGAGGTGACCTCGATACCATTCGTGAGGCGGACACGAGCAACCTTACGCAGAGCAGAGTTAGGCTTCTTGGGGGTCATGGTACGCACGGCAGTGCAGACACCACGCTTCTGCGGGCTGTTGAGGTTGGTGTACTCCTTTTTCTGGGAGTTGTAGCTCTTCAGAAGGGCAGGCGCGGTGCTCTTTTTGACCAGAACCTCACGGCCTTTGCGCACGAGCTGGTTAAAAGTAGGCATTTCTTTTCTCCTTTCTTCACTTATTCACGCGCTTTTTGCGGATTGTCCGGCCAGATGGCCGCACTACACCCCGCATCTCACGCAATGATTATATTACAGCATCCCGGCCGGAATGTCAAGAGTATTGCCAAAAAAATCTTGAAAAAATCGTGCAATACGGAGAATTTTTCATTTCTGAAGCAAAATGTGCAAATCTTGCGCCGGTTTGGGCGGCAGCGTTGCATTTTGGTAAGTCCGCGCATAGAATGAAGCGGACCGTCTCCCCCCGCCGACGCGCGGTCAGCTGCCGCCCGTGCGCGTTTTGTCTATTTACCAGAGACAAATATACATTTTGCACAAAAACAAGCCGTCAGATTCATGGACTTGACGAGTCGATTTCTGTTGCATTGTGTCCCCCGCTTTGCTATAATGAAGATACAGACAAAACCGGAACAGTTCCGGCCATGCAAGTTCTGACGCTACATTTTTGAGGAGGTCCTGACAATGAAGAAACTGCTTGCTATCCTGATTTCCCTGTGCATGGTATCCGCCTTCGCTGTACCTGTTTTTGCAGATGCCAACAGCGATTATATCGCCGCCGTCAAGGCCTACCAGGCTCAGATCGCCGCGAAGGAAGCTGCCTACACTGCAGCGGTGGATGCTTATTCCAAGAATGCAAAGGCCAAGGCAGACGCCGACAGCGCCGCCATTCTGAAGGCCGCCAAGGCTGCCCAGGCGAAGGCCGATGCAGACTGTCTGGCCGTCATCGCCGCGGGCAAGGCTGCCCAGTCCCAGGCTGACGCGCGCGTCGCCGCGGTAATTGCCGCAGGCAAGGCCACGCAGGCCAAGGCTGATGCACGCGAGGCCGCCTATGCGAAGGCCGTGAAGGCGTATCAGGATCAGATCGCCGCACGTGAGGCCGCCTACATCAAGGCCGTGCTGGGCAAGTAATTCTACCTTATTATAATAGGAGCGGAGCGCCGGGAAAGGCGCTCCGCTTTTTTGTTGTTATATGACACGTAGGGGCCGGGCATGCCCGGCCCGCGCGTGTACGGCAGATGGCTGCTTGTGGGAAGGTTCTCTCTCCCACCGCCTGCGGGCGGAGCCCACCTCGCAGAGGGGGCCAGGGGGGCAGGGGCAACGGGTAAATGGGGTTTACTGCAGCTTTGCCAGCGTGGCCTCGGCATCGTCGAGGATGCGCTCGAACTTCTCGAGGGCGGCGTCCACGGGGGCCGGGGTGGCCAGGTCAACACCGGCGTGGCGCAGCTCGTCCAGCGGGTAAGCACTGCCGCCCATGGAGAGGAACTCCTTGTAGCGCTTGACGGCGGGCTCGCCCTCTTTCAGGATGCCCTCGGACAGGGCAACAGCGGTGGAGTAGCCGGTGGCATACTTGTAAACGTAGAACGGGCGGTAGAAGTGCGGGATGCGCGCCCACTCATACTGGATCTCGTCGTCGATGACCATATCGTTGCCGAAATAGTCGGTGACAAGGCGCTTGTACAGAGCGTTCAGGGCGGCAGCGTTCAGGGCTTCGCCGCGCTCGACCATGGCGTGGGCCTCGCGCTCGAACTCGGCAAACATCGTCTGGCGATAGACCGTGCCCTTGAAGTTTTCCAGATACTGGTTCAGCAGATAGAGGCGGGTCTGGGGGTCGTTCTCGTTGGCAAGCAGCTGCTCGATGAGCAGATTCTCGTTGACGGTGGACGCGACCTCGGCGACAAACAGCGTGTAGTCCGCGTACTGCGGCGGCTGATGCTGGCGGGAGCGCCAGCTGTGGATCGTGTGGCCCATCTCATGTGCCAGCGTCGAGACACTGTCCAGCGTGCCGCTGAAATTCAGCAGGATATAGGGGTTGGAGTCATAGCAGCCGCCGGAGTACGCGCCGCCGCGCTTGCCGCGGTTGGGGTAAACGTCGATCCAGCGCTCGGCATAGGCCTTGCGGACGGTTGCCTGGTAGTCCTCGCCCAAGGGCGCAACGGCCTTCAGGACCATTTCCTGTGCGGTCTCGTAGCTGTAGGATTTTTTCAGATCGCCGACCAGCGGAGCGTAGACGTCGTAAAAGTGCAGCGCGTCAACGCCCAGCATCTTTTTGCGCAGGCGGACATAGCGGTGCATGGCGGGAATATGCTTGCGGACCGTGGCGACGAGGTTGTCGTAGACCTCGGCGGGCACATTCTCCCCCGCCATGGCCATCGCGCGGGAGGACGGGTAATTGCGGGCGGCGGCCTCGGCGGTGGCAGCCTTGATGGCACCGGCGTAGGACGCGGCGAAGGTGTTGATGTGCTCGCGGTAGCTCTTGTAGTAGCTGTGGAAGGCGTTTTCTCGCAGGGTGCGGTCCGTGCTCATCTCCAGCGGCACAAAGTTGGAGCCGGTGACCTCGACGGTCTCGCCGCTGCCGTCCTTGACGGCATCGAACAGCAGGTCGGCATCCTCCAGATTGTGGTAGATCTCGGACGGCGCAGACATGACCTCGCCGAAGCTGGCCAGCAGCTTTTCCTCGGCCTTGGTCAGGGTGTGGGGCTTGCCGCGCAGCAGATCCTCGAGGTTGAATTTGTAGTCCGCGACGGCGGGATCGTTGACGATGGCGGTCAGCGTCTCCTCGGGCAGGGACAGGATCTCCGGCTGGGCAAAGGACAGCGCGGCGGCCATCTTGACGTACTTGCTGCCGATGCGGGCGTACATGCTCTGGGCCTTGTCGTCGCGGGTGTCCTCGTCATGGCGCTGAGAGGCGTAGCAGTAGAGGCGCTCGACCTTGCGGCCCACCTCGGTGGAAGCGTCGAGGTATGCGCCAATCGTGACGGCATCGGTCAGCTTACCAGCGAAGGCTGCCAGGCTTTCAATGTCCGCGTCGAGGCTGTCCAGCGCGGTCTCCCACGCGGCGTCGCTCTCGAACATCGGGGTCAGGTCCCACTGAAATTGCGGGTCCAGTTCACTGCGTTCTTTTAGAATTTCGGGCATAGTTTTCTCCTTATTGTAAAATATTTTGCTATGCTGAAGATGCAGGGGCGGACATTGGCCTCCCGTGCCAGTTCGCGGCAGCGGAAGCTTTCACGGGCGGATATGGAATCCGCCCCTACAGGTTACAAAAGAGCGTTTTCCCACTCGGCCGGCTTAAAGCCGGGCAGGACAAAATCGTCGCCCACCAGCAGCGGACGCTTGACGAGCATACCGTCCGACGCCAGCAGGGCGATCTGCTCGTCCTCGGTCATGGTCGGCAGCTTGTCCTTCAGGCCCAGATTTTTGTAGACTAGGCCGCTCGTGTTGAAGAACCGCTTGAGGGGCAGGCCGCTGCGGGCGACCCATTCGCGCAGCTCGTCGGCGGTAGGGTTGTCCTCTTTAATGTGGCGGGCGGTGTACTCGATGCCGTGGTCGTCGAGCCACTTTTTGGCCTTTTGGCAGGTGGAGCACGGCGGGTATTGCAGAAACAGCATGGTGTCACTTCCCTTTTGTATCGTTTTGCTATCGGTGAGTTTATTATAACTGTTTTGCAAGTGTGTGTCAATCACGGACGGTATGCAAAAAAGGATTCCCGCCGTGGCGGCGGGAATCCTTTGCGGTTTATTTAGTGGTCGTAGGCTGCCTCGGCGGCGTCGCGGGCGATCTCGGCCTGGACGAGCTCCTCCTCGACCTCCGGCAGACCAGTACCGGCGGGGATGAGCTTACCGATGATGACGTTTTCCTTCAGGCCGGCCAGCGGGTCGACCTTGCCCTTGATAGCGGCCTCAGTCAGGACACGGGTGGTCTCCTGGAAGGACGCAGCGGACAGGAAGGAGTCGGTAGCCAGACTGGACTTGGTGATGCCAAGCAGGACCTGGCTGGCCTGAACGAGCTTCAGATCAGTCTCACCGGCATCAATGCGGGCCTGGATCTCCTCGTTCTTGATCATTACATCGCGGCGGTTCACGATGCTGCCCATGATAAAGTCGCTGGAGCCGGAATCCTCAATGCGGACCTTACGCATCATCTGGCGGACGATGACCTCGATATGCTTATCGTTGATGTCAACGCCCTGCAGACGGTAGACCTTCTGGACCTCGCTGATCAGATAGTTCTGGGTGGCGATGGGGCCCTGGATGGCGAGGATGTCCTGCGGGTAAGCATGACCCTCGGTCAGCAGTGCGCCCTTGGCGACCTCGTCGCCTTCCATGACCTTGAGGCGCTGGCCGAACGGGATCAGATAGCTCTTGGTAACCGGAGCGCCGCTCTCGTCCGTGCCGGTGATCTCGGCATGGCGGCTCTTTTTGGTATCGTCGATGTGGACCGTACCGGCGATCTCGGACATGATGGCCATTGCCTTCGGGCGGCGGCTCTCAAACAGTTCCTCAACGCGGGGAAGACCCTGGGTGATGTCTTCGGCAGATGCGATACCGCCGGTATGGAAGGTACGCATGGTCAGCTGGGTACCGGGCTCACCGATGGACTCTGCGGCAATGATACCGACAGACTCACCGACCTTGACGCATTCACCGTTGGACATGTTGGAACCGTAGCAGTGGGCGCAGACGCCGACGTGCGCGCGGCAGGTCATGACGGAGCGGATCTCCAGCTCGGTAATACCGGCGTTGACGATCTTCTCGGCGTCGAACATATCCATCATCTTTTCCTTGCTGACGAGCAGCTCACCCGTGGCGGGATCGTGCACATCATGCAGGGAGTAGCGGCCGTTCAGACGCTCCTTGAAGCTCTCGACAACAGAGTTGCCCTCGCTGATCTCGCGGACCCAGATGCCCTCGGTAGCGTGGCAGTCCTCCTCGCGGATGATGACTTCCTGAGAGACATCGACCAGACGGCGGGTCAGGTAGCCGGAGTCAGCGGTACGCAGAGCGGTATCGGCCAGACCCTTACGAGCGCCTCGGGAGGAGATGAAGTATTCCAGGATATTCAGGCCCTCACGGTAGTTGGCGCGGATAGGCATCTCCAGCGTCTTACCGGCAGTATTGGCCAGCAGGCCGCGCATACCGGCCAGCTGCTTGATCTGGTCCATAGAACCACGGGCGCCGGAATCGGACATCATATAGATGGGGTTGCGCTGGTGGTTCTTCTTCAGGTTTTCGCTCAGAGCCTCGGAGACCTCCTCCGTGGCGGCCTGCCAGATCTCAACCGTCTTGCGGTAGCGCTCCTCATCGGAGATCAGGCCGCGGTTGAAGTTCTTCATGACCTTCTCGATCTTCTTATCGGCGGCAGCCAGAATTTCCGGCTTCTCGTCAGGCATAATAGCATCGGGAACAGCGACGGTGATGGCAGACAGGGTGGAGTACTTGTAGCCCTGGGCCTTGATGGCATCCAGCATCATGGCACAGGTCTTGGTGCCATGCTTCGTCAGGCAGCGGCTGATGATGTCGGGCAGGCCCTTCTTCGTCAGCTTGTCGCTCTTGCCGCCGGATGCGATCTTGAGGGTGCGGGGGTTCATCTCGTAGTCGAACTTGGTGGCGGGATTGGTGCGGTCCACGTAGCCCAGATCCTGCGGGATGGGGGTGTTGAAGATGATCTGGCCCATCGTGGTATCGACCAGGCCGGTCTCCGCAACGCCGTCAAAGACCATCGTGCGGCGCACCTTGATGGGTGCCTGCAGCGTGATGAGGCCCTCGGAATAGGCCATCATGGCCTCGTCCTCGTCGCGGAAGATCTTGCCGTGGCCCTTATCGTCGGGGTTGACGAGGGTCAGGTAGTAGCTGCCCAGGATCATATCCTGCGTGGGCACGGTGACGGGCTCACCGTCAGAGGGCTTCAGCAGGTTGCCGGAGGCCAGCATCAGCATCTTGGCCTCGCGCTGGGCCTCGGTGGACAGCGGCAGGTGGACAGCCATCTGGTCGCCGTCGAAGTCAGCGTTGAAGGGGGTGCAGACCAGGGGGTGCAGCTTGATGGCACGGCCCTCGACCAGGACAGGCTCAAAGGCCTGAATGCCCAGACGGTGCAGCGTAGGTGCACGGTTCAGCAGGACGGGGTGGCCCTTGATGACGGTCTCGAGGGAATCCCAGACCTCGGGGCGGGCGCGCTCGACCATCTTGCGGGCAGACTTGATGTTGTTGGCCTTCTCCTTCTCGACCAGGTCCTTCATGACGAAGGGCTTGAACAGCTCGAGGGCCATCTCCTTGGGCAGGCCGCACTGATACATCTTCAGCTCGGGGCCGACGACGATAACGGAACGGCCGGAGTAGTCAACACGCTTGCCCAGCAGGTTCTGGCGGAAACGGCCCTGCTTGCCCTTCAGCATATCGGACAGGGACTTCAGTGCGCGGTTGTTCGCGCCGGTGACCGGGCGGCCGCGGCGGCCATTGTCGATCAGGGCGTCAACGGCCTCCTGCAGCATACGCTTCTCGTTGCGGACGATGATGTCGGGCGCACCGAGCTCCAGCAGACGCTTCAGGCGGTTGTTGCGGTTGATGACGCGGCGGTACAGATCGTTCAGGTCGGAGGTCGCAAAGCGGCCGCCGTCCAGCTGCAGCAGGGGGCGCAGATCCGGCGGAATGACGGGGATGACCGTCATGATCATCCACTCGGGGCGCTGGTTGCTCTCGAGGAAGCTCTCAACACACTCAAGGCGCTTCAGCAGGCGGACGCGCTTCTGGCCGTTGGCATGCTCGAGTTCCTCACGCAGCTCCTTGCTCAGCTTGTCGAGGTCGATCTCGGCCAGCAGCTTCTGGATGGCTTCGGCACCCATACCGGCTTCAAACGTATCCTCGTACTTTTCGCGCATCTCCTTGTACTCGCGCTCGGTCAGCAGCTGCTTTTTCTCCAGCGGCGTGAAGCCGGGGTCGGTGACAATGTAGTTGGCGAAATACAGGACCTTGTCCAGCTGACGGGGGCTGATGTCCAGCATCAGGCCGATGCGGCTGGGAATGCCCTTGAAATACCAGATGTGCGAGACAGGCGCGGCCAGCTCGATGTGACCCATGCGCTCACGGCGGACCTTGGCACGGGTGACCTCGACGCCGCACTTGTCGCAGATCTTACCCTTGTAGCGGATGCGCTTATACTTGCCGCAGTGGCATTCCCAGTCCTTGGTAGGTCCAAAAATGCGCTCGCAGTACAGGCCGTCGCGCTCCGGCTTCAGGGTGCGGTAATTGATGGTTTCGGGCTTGGTGACCTCGCCGTAGCTCCAGGCGCGGATCTGGTCCGGGGAGGCAAGGCCGATCTTAATCGAATCGAATTCTTTATTTTCCATTCAGCGAACCCTCTCAAATTCAATATGACACACGATGCAATTCGATCAATCGTCGAAGGAATCAGACTCGATGGCGGCGAGGTCGTCAGCCGTGGGGCCGGCATCCTCATCCAGATCATCGTCAAAGCCTTCGTCGGCGTCCTTGACGCTGTAATCGTCCTGCAGCTCACTCTCGACCATGACGTTATCTCCCAGGTCGTAGTCATTGTTCTCAAAGCTGCTGTCATCGTCGTCAAACTCCTGACGCATATCGACGGCGTTGCCTTCCTTATCCTGCACAACAATATCCAAGCCAAGGCTCTGCAGCTCTTTGAGCATAACGCGGAAGCTCTCGGGGATACCGGGGCGCGGGATCGGCTCGCCCTTGACGATGGCCTCGTAGGTCTTGACACGGCCCACGACGTCGTCGGACTTGATGGTCAGGATTTCCTGCAGGGTGTAGGCGGCGCCGTAGGCTTCCAGCGCCCAGACTTCCATCTCGCCGAAGCGCTGGCCGCCGAACTGTGCCTTGCCGCCCAGAGGCTGCTGGGTGACCATGGAGTAGGGGCCGGTGGAACGGGCATGGATCTTATCGTCGACCAGGTGATGCAGTTTCAGGTAGTACATATAGCCTACCGTGACCTTGTTGGGGAACTGTTCACCGGTACGGCCATCATACAGGGTGGTCTTGCCGTCGTCGGTCAGATCGATCTTGGAGAAGTCGATGACATGGCCTTTCTCGCCCATCAGGCGGTCCAGGTGGGTCGGGTACTCGGGCGCATTTTCGCCGTGCCACTTCTCGCGGGCCTCGGCGAAGCAGTCGCGCAGGTCGGACTCGTGCGCACCGTCAAAGACGGGGGTCTGGACCTTCCAGCCCAGTGCCTTGGCAACGTAGCCCAGGTTGACCTCCAGGACCTGACCGATGTTCATACGGGAGGGAACGCCCAGGGGGTTCAGCACGATGTCCAGCGGGGTGCCGTCGGGCAGGAAGGGCATATCCTCCTGCGGCAGAATGCGGGAAACAACACCCTTGTTGCCGTGACGGCCTGCCATCTTATCGCCGACGCTGATCTTACGCTTCTGGGCGATGTAGCAGCGCACGCACATACGCACGCCGGGCTGCAGCTCGTCGCTGTTCTCGGGGGTAAAGACCTTGACGTCGACAACGATGCCGTAGGCACCGTGGGGCACACGCAGGGAGGTGTCGCGGACCTCGCGGGCCTTCTCGCCGAAGATGGCGCGCAGCAGGCGCTCCTCGGCGGTCAGCTCGGTCTCGCCCTTCGGGGTGACCTTGCCGACGAGGATGTCGCCGGTCTTGACCTCGGCACCGATGCGGATGATGCCGCGGTCATCGAGGTCCTTCAGCGCGTCATCGCCGACGTTCGGGATGTCGCGGGTGATCTCCTCGGGTCCGAGCTTCGTGTCGCGGGCCTCGGTCTCATATTCTTCAATGTGGATGGAGGTGTAGACATCCTCGCGGACGAGCTTCTCGTTCAGCAGGACGGCGTCCTCGTAGTTGTAGCCCTCCCAGGTCATGAAGCCGATCAGGGCGTTCTTGCCCAGGCTGATCTCGCCGTTGCGGGTCGCGGGGCCGTCGGCCAGCACGTCGCCGGCCTTGACGGTCTCGCCCACATTGACGATGGGGCGCTGGTTGTTGCAGTTGCCCTGGTTGGAGCGCATGAACTTGATGAGTTCATAGGTGTCGGCGGAGCCGTCGGCGCAACGGACAATGATCTTGTCGGCGTCGACATACTCAACGGTGCCGTCATGGGCGGCCAGGACGCAGACACCGGAGTCGGTGGCGGCCTTGTACTCCATGCCGGTGGCGACCAGCGGCTGCTGGGTGACCATCAGAGGCACGGCCTGACGCTGCATGTTGGAGCCCATCAGTGCACGGTTGCAGTCGTCGTTCTCGAGGAACGGGATGCAGGCCGTAGCGACGGAAACCATCATACGCGGAGAAACGTCCATGTAGTCGACCTGAGAAGCGTCGAACTCCTGGATGTCGTTGCGGTGGCGGCCGGAGACGCGGGGACGGACGAAGTGGTTGTTCTCGTCCAGCGGCTCGTTGGCCTGAGCGACGATATACTCGTCCTCCTCGTCGGCGGTCATATAGACGACCTCATCGGTGACAGTGCCGGTGGCCTTGTCGACCTTGCGGTACGGGGCCTCAACGAAGCCGTACTTGTTGATCTTGGCGTAGGTGGCCAGATAGGAGATCAGACCGATGTTCGGGCCTTCAGGCGTCTCGATGGGGCACAGACGGCCATAGTGGGTGTAGTGAACGTCGCGGACTTCGAAGCCTGCGCGGTCACGGGACAGACCGCCGGGGCCCAGAGCGGACAGACGGCGCTTGTGGGTCAGCTCGGCCAGCGGGTTGTTCTGGTCCATGAACTGGGACAGCGGGCTGGAACCGATGAACTCCTTGATGGCGGCGACGACAGGGCGGATGTTGACCAGGCTCTGCGGGGTGATCTCGCCGTTTTCCTGATTCTGCAGGGTCATGCGCTCACGGATGACGCGCTCCATGCGGGAGAAGCCGATGCGGAACTGGTTCTGCAGCAGCTCACCGACGCTGCGGACGCGGCGGTTGCCCAGATGGTCGATCTCATCGGTGGTGCCGATGCCGTGATCAAGGCCCAGCAGGTAGTTGACGGAGGCAAAGATGTCATCGACGGTGACGGTGCGGCTGATCAGAACATCATGGTTCTGGCGCAGCAGCTCCTTCTGCTCCTCCACATCGGAAGTGGTGTCGAGGATCTTGCGGATCTCGGCAAAGTTGGCGCGCTCATTGACACCGGCCTCGGCCTCGACGTCGAAGCTGAAGAAGTTCTGGGCGTTGACGCAGCCGTTGGAGATGACAATGAACGGACGGGGCTCCTCGCCCTTCTTCTCAACAAGGATGGTAACGCGGGTAACACCGGCGTTATCAATCTCCTCGGCCTTGGCCATGTTGATCTTCTCGCCCTTGGCGGCCAGCAGCTCGCCGGTCAGCGGGGCGATGATGTCCTCGGCAGCCTTATAACCGGCAATGCGGCGGGTCAGGCTGAGCTTGTTGTTCATCTTATAGCGGCCAAAACGAGCCAGGTCGTAACGGCGCGGGTCAAAGAACAGGTTGTTCAGGTGTGCGCGGGAGTTTTCCACCGTCGGGGGCTCACCGGGGCGCAGCTTACGGTAGACCTCGAGCAGGCCCTCCTCGGTGTTGTGGGTGATGTCCTTCTCGAGAGAGGCGTTGATCTTCGGCTCGGAATCGCCGAAGAACTGCTTGATCTGCTCATCGGTGGACAGGCCCAGGGCACGCAGCAGCGTGGTAACGGGCAGCTTGCGGTTCTTATCGATACGGACGTAGTAAACGTCAGAGGAGTCCGTCTCATACTCCAGCCAGGCGCCGCGGTTGGGGTTCATGGTGGCAGTGAACAGGTCCTTGCCGGTACGGTCCTTGCTGGAACCGTAGAAAACGCCGGGAGAACGGACCAACTGGGAGACGATGGCACGCTCGGCACCGTTGGAGATGAAGGTACCGGCGTCGGTCATGAGCGGGAAGTCGCCCATGAAGATCTCCTGCTCCTTCACCTCGCCGGTCTGCTTGTTGAACAGACGGGCCGTGACGTACAGGGGTGCCGCATACGTGGCATCCCGCTCTTTGCATTCTTTAATAGAATACTTGGGGTTCTTGTCCAGCCGGTAATCGACGAACTCCAGCACGAGGTTGCCGGTGTAGTCCTCGATCGCGGCAATGTCGTGGAAGACCTCATGCAGGCCCTCCTCCAGGAACCAGTTGTAAGAGTTTTTCTGAATCTCGATCAGATTGGGCATACCAATCACTTCGTTGATGTGGGAAAAGCTCATGCGGGTCGTTCTGCCGTTTTGTACGGGCTTGACCTTTACCATAAAACGCGACCACTCCTATTCCATAGATTGACAAAGTTGGCGAAAGCGACCCGAAAGACGGCTGTGAAACTGCGGCATATTCGTCGTTTTTCACAAACTTTTTGATTTTACAGATTTTGCAAAATTCCTTTAGGGCGCTCTATTCCATTTTTGTGATACTGTTTTAGTATACAGGGTAAATGGCTTGCTGTCAAGGGTTTTTCGGCTTTTTTATGAAGTTTTTCCGTTTCATCGAACGCCCGGGCGGGTGTAACAAAATTTCGGCAATTTGCTGATTTTGCACCGTTTCCCTCCGCTTGACAAATTCGGTACAGCGGTTACAGGGTGCGGTTTTTGGCAGTTTTCACAAGGTTGGGTGTGATATTTTAAACAGGTTGTCTCTTGACAGGCGGGGTGGTTTTACGGGATAGTACTATACAGAATCCTTATTATAATTGGAAAGGCGTTTTGCACATGAATCTTCTCGGCCAGAAAATCACCCTGCGGCGCATCCTTGGCATGATTGCGGGCGTCGTCATCATCGGCATCGGCATTGCGGTGTTCAAGTTCTCGCGTCTGGGCAACGACTCCATCAGTGCGCTGAACCTGCGGCTGGCGGAGCTGGTCGGCCTGCCGTTCAGCATCGAGAATGTGCTGATGAACCTCTGCCTGTTCGTGCCGCAGCTGCTTTGGGGGCGGCGGTACATCGGGCTGGGCACCATCATCAACAGCTTCTGCATCGGGTTCATCGTCACGTTTACCGGCGACGCGATGACCGCCGTCTTTGGCTCTGCCGACACGCTGCCGGTGCAGCTGCTTTGGGTCGCTGTGGCGGTGTTGGTCATCGCGCTGGGGTGCTCGCTGTACCAGACGGCGGATTTAGGCGTCGCGCCGTATGACGCGCTCTCGCTGATGCTGGCAGACCGGCTGCCTGTCCCCTACTTCGGCTGCCGCGTGTTCACCGATGCGCTGTGTGCGGTGCTTGCCTTCCTGTTGGGCGGACTGATCGGGCTGGGCACCCTGATCTGCGCCTTCGGGTTAGGACCGTTCGTGCAGTTCTTTACAAGGCATTTTTCGGAGAAGGTGCTGCGGTACAAGCCGGAGAAGAAATAGAAGCATCGTAGGGCGGCGTACCCCCGACGGCCCGGCAGCGCTCCGGCTGCCGCAACGCTTCTGCGGGCGAGCAGTGCTCGCCCCTGCGATGCACTTTTTCGACAGGCTGCGGGTGCCTGCGGCCTCGGAGGCCGTAGGGGCGGATTCTATATCCGCCCGCGGAGCCTTGCCCTGCATCTCTAATAAGAACAAAAAAGGACCGTCTCCACACCCGGAAACGGTCCTTTTCTGTCACATTTTAATGATTCCAAACGCATTAGCCACCGAGCTTGCCAGAATGACGGCGGCAAAGACCGGGCAGAGCCAGCGGATCATGAAGCGGAAAATTCTCTTGCGGCGGAAGGGCTGGCCGTCCAGCTCAACCTCCTGCTCGATCTTGTCCACGCCGATGACGCGGGAGACGAGCAGACAGGTCGCAATGGCCGCAATCGGCATCATGACCGAGTTCGTCAGGAAGTCGAAGAAGTCGAGGAACTGCATCCCGATGACCGTGACCCCCGCCAGCGGGCCGTAGCCCAGGCTGGACAGCGTGCCCAGCGCCACCATGATGACGCCGACGAGCACCGTGGCCTTTTTGCGGCCCCAGCCCAACTCATCCTCAAACGTTGAGACGGCGCTCTCGGTCAGGGCAATCGAGCTGGTGACCGCTGCAAACAGCACAAGCACAAAGAACAGCACACCCACCACCGTGCCCAGCCCCATGCTGGCAAAGACTTTCGGAATCGTAATGAACATCAGCGCGGGACCGGCCTGCAGCGTGTCGGGGTCGCCGCCGGAGAACGCAAACACCGCCGGAATGATCATCAGGCCCGCCATGACGGCGATGAGCGTGTCGAAAATCTCGACGTGCTCGGTGGATTCCTCAATCGAGACATCCTTCTTCATGTAGGAGCCGAACGTGACAAGAATGCCCATGGCGATGGACAGCGAGTAGAACATCTGCCCCATGGCCGTGACGACGGTCATCCACGAGAAGTTGGCCGGGTTGGGCACCAGGAAATAGGCAACACCCGCCAGTGCGCCGGGCCGCGTGACCGAGTAGACCGCAATGATGACCGACAGCACAACCAGCACCGGCATCATGAGCCTGGAGACGCGCTCCACGCCGTTGCGCACGCCCGCAAAGATGATGCCCAGCGTAAAGAACGCAAACAGCAGGAAGCAGACCTCGGCGGACGCGCCATCTGCAATGAACGCGCTGAAATAGCCGTCCTCCGCAAGGCCCTGGGCGTTGCCGCGCAGATATTCAAACAGATATTTGATGACCCAGCCGCCGATGACCGAGTAGTATGGTACGATCAGCACCGGGATAATGGCGTTGATCCAGCCGCCAAAGCCGAGGAATCCGTTCTTTTTGCCGGGCTTGGCAAACGTGCCGTAGGCGCTGACCGGGCTCTTGTGGGTCATACGGCCCAGCGCAGTCTCGGCCATGATCATCGTGTAGCCGAACGTCAGCGCCAGCACAATATAAATCAGCAGAAAAATACCGCCGCCGTACTTAGCCGCCAGATACGGGAACCGCCAGATATTGCCCAGCCCCACCGACGCCCCGGCAGCCGACAGCACAAAGCCGAGCTTGCCGGAAAACGAACTTCTGTTTTGTTTTTGTTCCATGATTCTCCTGTTTCCTCCCAATTTCGTAATTCGCACAAAGGCAAGTGTAACACAGACGCGGAAAGTTTTCAATTACACTTTTTTTCAAGAAAAGCTTGACTCTGACGCAACGTCAGGGTGTATGATAGCAGTACCGCAAAGGAAACGAGGGTTTTATCATGATGACCGTAAAAGAAGCCAGCCGACTGACAGGCATAAGCATACGCACGCTGCAATACTATGATAAGCTGGGTCTGCTGCCCGCCATGCGCACCGAGAGCGGCTACAGGCTGTATGACGATGCAGCGCTGGAACGTTTGCAGCAGATTTTGCTGTTTCGGGAGCTGGAGTTTTCCTTGCGGGACATCCGCACCATTTTGGACAACCCGAATTTTGACCGTCGCAAGGCTCTGCGCCAGCAAATTGAGCTTCTCACGCTGAAAAAGCAGCACTTGGAAGATTTGATACGGCTGGCGCGGACTTTGCAAGCCGCAGGAGGACACACTATGCAATTCAAAGAATTTGATACATCCCGCATTGATGAGTACACCCGCCGCGCCAAGGAATCTTGGGGCGACACCCCCGCCTACCGCGAGTTTGAGCAGAACGCCGCCGAACGCACGGTGCAGGAGAGCAGTGATATAAACAATCAGCTGATGGCGTTGACCGCCGGGTTCGGCGCACTGCAAAACCTGCCCATCGACAACCCCGCCGTGCAGGCGCAGGCCGCCAAGCTGCAAGCTTTCATCACCGTGCACTACTACACCTGCACAAAGGAGATTTTCGCCCAGCTCGGCCAAATGTACGGCGCAGGCGGAGAGTTCACCGCCAACATCAACGCCGCAGGCGGCCCCGGCACTGCTGAGTTTGCAGCGAAAGCGATTGAGGTGTATTGCAAGGAGTAAGGCACAAATTTTGTTTGACGCCTTGTAGGGGTGAGCATTGCTCACCCGTGGAACATTGCAGCCGCCCCTACAAAGCGGCCATAACACCCACACAAACCAAAGCCCCGCCCCGCTTATTTTCACAAGCGGGGCGGGGGTACTTTTATTCACGTATCAAATCAATCCAGGAAATCCCGCAGTTTCTTGCTGCGGCTGGGGTGGCGGAGCTTGCGCAGGGCCTTGGCTTCGATCTGGCGGATGCGTTCACGGGTGACGTTGAACTCCTTGCCGACCTCCTCCAGCGTGCGAGGGCGGCCATCCTCCAGGCCGAAGCGCAGGCGCAGGACCTTTTCCTCACGCGGGGTCAGGGTCTTGAGCACGTCGGCCAGCTGCTCCTTCAGCAGGGTCTGGCTGGCGGCCTCGGCGGGCACGGGTGCGTCATCGTCGGGGATGAAGTCGCCCAGATGGCTGTCCTCCTCCTCACCGATGGGCGTCTCCAGGCTGACGGGTTCCTGTGCGACGCGCATGATCTCGCGAACCTTATCCACGGGCATGTCAAGGCGCTCGGCGATCTCCTCGGCGCTGGGGTCGTGGCCGTACTCATGCAGCAGCTGGCTGGACACCTTCTTGACCTTGTTGATCGTCTCGACCATGTGCACGGGGATGCGGAT
>UMHJ01008572.1_pt1 | contig 18732 bp, 15 predicted proteins | sample 1965511 | NCBI WGS metagenome assembly UMHJ01 (sample SAMEA4836096, study PRJEB28245) | human gut metagenome | biome: gut microbiome; material: fecal sample | place: Denmark | collected 2008
ACAGTCGCGTGCCGGACCCGCCCGCGAGGATGATGCCTTTCATGTAGTCCTCCGTGTCATTTAACTGATTTAGTTACGACTTATATAATAATCTCTATCGGTCATATCAATTAAAAATATATGAGCGATACCCATTGAACAGGCTATCTAATTGCCTCAGCATGGAAAGAGCGTCAGGAACAGTGAAGATTTACATCGCAGCGCATAAGCACTTTGACATTGATGCGCAAGCGCCATATCAGCCGCTCTACGTTGGGGCAAGCTCCATTCCAACAGACAATCGTCAGGCTGGATGGCTGTACGACGATCAAGGCGATAATATTTCCCAGAAAAACAAACACTACTGTGAACTTACCGGCCTCTATTGGATATGGAAGAATTCTCCTGAGTCGATAGTTGGGCTCACGCATTATCGAAGGGCGTTTGAGTCCCCCAATGACTCAAAGCAGATGCTCAAAGACTATGAAATTGAGAACATCCTTACTAATTATGACTGTATTGTTGCAGCCAAAGAACCCTGCACAAGCTCAATCGGGTGCAACTTAATCACTGTTGCTGAGCAGTATAGAATGATCCATTCTTCGACAGATCTGCTACAGGCAAGGGAAATCATCAGGACGAAATGCCCTAGCTACTTGGATGCTTTTGATAAAGCAATCTGCGAGGAGTGTTCTTTTTCGCCATGCAATATGTTTATTTGCAAAAAGGAGCTGATGGACCGATATTGTAAATGGCTTTTCAAAATCGAAAAACAACTTGAGAAGCGAATTGACTATATAAGTGGTCGCAATAGCTATCAACAAAGGATGCCTGGCTTTATCTCAGAACGACTGTTTAATGTCTTCCTTAAAAAGGAAGACATTAAATGCTATGAATGCCACATCTTTAACCCAATTAATAAAGAAGCCCTCACGATCGATCAAAGCACGTGGCCTCGAAGGAGACCGCAACTTATATGCTCTTGCTCTACGAATGCCATATTTAACGGAGTAGACTATTCATCTGTATTTGATTATTCCTTTTATGTAAATCATTACGAGGATCTATTCGATAGATATAAAGACGACCCCCTTGGAGCGCTGGAACATTTCATCGCAATCGGCATTAATGAACATCGAGTTGCACATCCACATTTTTCTATCGGCTCTCTTCTGAATGGAAATCCCGATTTAAGAAGTAGGTGCAGCGGAAATCTCGAGGCAGCGCAAATGTATATAGCGAATCCTAAAGAATATATGCATCCAATTGGGTATGAAAACATTCATCCGCTAGATGAGCAGAGCAATTCAACTATGGCAACATGGCATGAACGTCGAATTACAGCGGCGCGCATTCGATACCAAGAAAGAATCGAGAGACTACCTGTACTGGGTTAATTCAATGCAAGAATCAACCGGAGATCCAAGTGAAATAGCGTGGGCATCTTCAGTGCAACGGAAAGGAAAATTGAAATGAAAATTACCACGGATTGTATTTGTCGCGGAAGCGGAAAGGTATACGTTCTCCTAAAGAATGTTGAGATAGATGTATCAAATATTCAGGTGACAGCAGCGAAGAGCGACGGAACGACAATACCAAGCTCAATCTATCCATACGAGTCAGATAAAAGTCAATACGTCGTAGTTCTTCCCGACCTCAGAACTGGTGATTGCGATATTCAGATTAATGATTTGAGTGCGCACTACGCCTACGACGCCATTAAAATCAGCTTTAGCACGGCAAAATGGGCGTCAAGATTAAACTACAAAATTAAGAATGATTTGTCCCATTCCATTAGGAACTATGACGATAAGCATGACTTGGATGTAGCAAGCATGCGTTTTCACGAGTTTATCGAAGATGGAGATGAGGCCATTCTTCGTTGCTCAGTAAAACTTCCCCAGCGCAACGACAACAAAATAGCCATCAGCTGCTTCGATACTTCGATGAATCGTATTGAGATCGAGCCGATCACCACCGATGACATTACGATTCCCTTGTGGTTTGCTCCCAATAAAAAACGTCGCGAAATTCAATACTCGGTCCGAATCCCAAATAGCACAAATAGGCTTATCTTCACAATCGAAGACAACAACCACCCAAGCTTTAACAGCTTCGCTGTTGTGGACAACGAAGAGCTCGATAAGCTGCGCATTTTAACCACGTCGAAAATGAAGCCTATTTCGATTGATCCGTCTGCATATCCAAATTGGTTCGAGCAACACAAGGCAAGTTCGGCGATGCTCGAAAAGCAATCGATGGTTACCTTCAAGAAAATGCCTTTGTTTAGCATCGTCGTTCCCCTATTCAACACACCCGATAATTTGTTCAGGGAAATGGTGGAATCAGTTCTTAAACAGAGCTATGCGAACTGGGAGCTTGTGCTGGTCAATGCAAGCCCAGATAACAGTGCGCTTGTAGATATGATCGAAACCGCTAAGAATAAAGACGCTCGCATTAAGGTAATAGAGCTAGCAAGCAATTCCGGCATTTCCAAAAATACTCTTGCCGGGACAAAAGAAGCGAATGGAGATTTCATTTGCTTCTTAGACCATGACGATACGCTCGAGCCATCGGCGCTTTATGAATATGCGCATGCAATTAATGCTGAAAACAATACTGATCTTATTTACTGCGACGAAGACAAACTGTTTGCCAATGGCACCTATGGTGACCCATTCTTTAAGCCAGATTTAAGCATCGATTTACTACGAAGTGTTAATTATATTTGCCATTTTCTTGCAATCAGAAAAACACTATTCGATTCTCTGGAGTACGGCGACGAGCAGTACGATGGAGCCCAAGATCATGACCTGACGCTTAAGGCGATAGAAAACGCACGGAATGTGGTACACGTGGCTAAAATTCTGTACCACTGGAGAATCACCGAAAACTCAACTGCAGGTGACCCGAACTCAAAGCTATATGCATGGGATGCTGGCGTCAAAGCCGTACAGGCCCATTTGGACAGACTTAATGTTTCAGCAAAGGTTTACCGTGGGAACGACCCCTTCACTTATAAAGTTACCTATGCAGTTCCAGATAGTCATCCACTTGTATCAATCATTATTCCGACAAAGGACCATCCCTCTGTTCTCGATACGTGCATTAAGTCGATCATTGAACGCTCAACGTACGATAACTACGAAATCGTCATCATTGAAAACAATAGTGAGAACCCAGAAACATTCGAGTACTACTCCGAATTAGAGAAGAGCTATCCCGATACGATTCGCATCGAATATTGGGATGCGGAATTTAATTTCTCAAAGTTGATGAATTTCGGCGCTAGCAAAGCGAAGGGCGACTACCTTCTCTTGTTAAACAACGATACGGAGGTTATAACCCCGAACTGGATTGAAAACATGTTGGGCATTTGTTCGAGAAAAGAGGTTGGCATTGTTGGCGCAAGACTTTTCTACAGCGACAATACTTTGCAGCATGCGGGCGTCGGTATCGGAGGAATTGGAGCCGGTCACCTTGGAAAAGACTACCCCAGAGGTAAATGGGGCTACTTCAATCTATGTGACCGCACACAAGATTTAAGCGCAGTAACTGCAGCGTGCCTCATGACTAAGAGAGCTGTATTCGACGAAGTCGGCGGCTTTAGAGAAGAACTGGCTGTTGCTTTTAATGATGTTGACTATTGCCTCAAAGTGAGAAGTCACAACTATCTTGTTGTATATACACCCGATACCGAGCTGTATCATTACGAGTCGTTATCACGCGGCTACGAAATCAGCGATGAAAAGAAAATGAGATTCCATAGGGAATACTCACTGCTCAACTACCTATGGCCAGAGTATTACGTGAAGGGCGATCCGTATATAAATCGCAACATCGTCAGCGGGAATTTGTATTATCAAATTTAAAAACGCTTATAACGCTTTAATTCTGAGCAGGTAAAGGAGGAATAAGGGGCTGTCGGTTTAACCGACAGCCCCTTATTCTCAATAGGTTAATTTATAAAGAAAGAACCCATTTGCTGAACCTAATTGCGTGATTTGCAATTCAACAGATGAATACTCTGTCAAATCTCTACTAGACATAACGTACTTCACATTAAGCTGCCTTAAATCATTCTCAGTCAAATTCACTGTGAAGAGATCATCCTGAGTGGAATTAAATGACGTAGATGGAGCGAATACGTTAGCAACGATATGAGCATATCTGTTGTATGCGTACTCATTCTCGTTATTATCATCAATAGAATTCCAACGCGTCAGATCAGGATAAGCATTGGTGGAGTTAATTACAGGCGCTCCATACGCAGCGCAAAGATTGGCAACTGTCCAAGAACCATCGACAACCCATTTATCTGAATAGTCACTCTCTTCCACAAACTGATTAACGAGAGACTCTAAATTCGTATCTGTAAGTGGAGCCGCACCGATTTGAATTGGATTAATACAGAGCCCAGGAATTACGCCGAAGCAAATCGCAAAAGCAACGAATAAACCGGTACATTTTTTTCCAAGAATAAAGGAGCAAAACGAGAGGCACGAAAAAAGACAGAACAACATAAGCATTAACAGATACAGCATCCTTGCGACAAGATATTTCGCAGAAAGAAGCATGAAAATCTGGAATGCTGAACTCAGAATAAGACCGATTATTAAGATAATTGGCAAATAACCAATGGAGCTGTACTTCCCTTGGGATTCTTTAGCCTTTTCGACAGAAATCAAAAATAGGAGAAGTTCCAGGTAACCAATAGGAAACAATAGTCGCAAAACAGGAACGTTATACATTAAGGTTATTCGAGATAGAAATGACGGAAAACCAATAAATGCAAAGACTAGGAAAAACAATTGAAGTGCTGTAAGCACAATTAACTGCCAATCTCGCCTTTTAATAAAACAAAGCAGAGATGCAAGCGTTCCAAGAGGGAAGAAACAAAGAATGGTTGCAATTTCGCATTCATTTGAAACCAGCGGTGAATCAAAGGCGTAAAAGAGTGGAATTGCATAAGAAAAAAGTTCAGGGAGTCCGCTTCCACCAGTTTCAAAGCGCGCACCAGGATAAACGGTATTCATAACAGATGTCATTGCTTCGGAGGACTGGAAGAAGGAAAGGAATATTAGCCCCGCTGAGATCAATAGGCAGAATACTAAAACAAAAGTATCACTTAGTGACCATGCAAGAACTGAATGTTGATCGTTAGATTTTAAAGTTTGACAATACTCTATTATTCTAAATACACCCATCAAGGCAAAAATGAAGAAAAATGGGACCATCCAAGCAGGATACATCAGCATTATGTAACAACCACATAGCCATGCTATAGCAACCATCGCAATAATCCTGATATTCCTTTTTCGAGTAAAGAGCGCCCTATCCAACAACAAGACAAGGGCTTGGCCATAAAGAATCACCTCGCCCGTGCCCCACCATTGAATTAGTGGCGAAAAACAAAGCAAGCATGAAAAGAGCAAGCTGAGCGGCTTTGACTTAATAATGAGAAAGGCACAATCAAAAGAGACAAGAACCATTAGACATAGTTTCGCGGACCAAGCAAACGCTAGACCGAATTCAAAACCAAATAACAAATAACCCCAAAGCACTGGTCTAAATAACGTGATTATGCTCCAGCAGGAAGCGCCATAAACCATCCGGACATCCGTTAAATCTCCTCTCAGGATTTCCGAAATTGGAGCATAGCCATTATGGGATTGAGAGAGTTGAAACAGGGTTCCAACTGAGAACTCATCACTTCGAAGGGACCTCGGTATACCCCAAAACGGAGTACCAGCGTTTCCGGGAAGCATAATGCTCCACATTCCAATCGATGAGCCGCTGATTTTAAAAGCAACGGCAAGCATCGCAACAGTCATACCGATTAACCATCGATGTTTATACAAAAACTCGCTTTTATACTCCACCAATTTGATTACAGAAATGACAAATACAATAGTCACTCCAGCAACAAATAGAACTGCCATATCGTCATTAAACATCGGGTTGGCAATTGTAAAGCCAACCGTGCCATAGAAAGCATCAATATAATTAACAAACAAAGACAGATATATCAGTGCAAAAGATAACGGCAGGGCAAAAATACCAACATGGTAAAGGCGATACAAGCCGCTGCAAACACGATGGTTTCGAGCTTCCGCTCCTAAATAGTTATTCATACAGTTAATCTAAACCTCGTCTTTAATTAACTCTGCTGATTTCGCAAAACATCATTCTCATTTTCAAGAATCGCAATACGTTGGGTTAAGTTCTTGCAAGCCGTAACGAGTCTGCTAATCGCAATACTGAGTGATAATGAAATCATCAATAAAAGTACTACAGCGACAAGAAAAGCGAAATTTGACGGGCTAATAAACCCAATACGATCTGAAATTCGATAAATTAACTCCGGAAAGCAAACACTAAATAGTGCCACCACGCACAGGCAAAGCCATAGTAACGAGTACTTTAAAAGTAGCTTTCCTTTACCGACTAAGGAAACAACATAAAAGAAAAGGCCACTAAAAATTACGCCAGCGCCCACGCGAATTATCATACTCATGAGTGAGCCGCCTTTCTATAAACAAAACAGGCCATGGAAATTGCAAGCGAAACCTTAATCATGTAATAAATTGAAGAAAGGCCAGAAATTGATGACACTCCGCCCTGCCTCTCGCGCATAAGTACAGGAACCTCAACCACTGAAAGACCAGTTTTTAATGCTGCGGCAATAGATTCAGGCTCAGGATAATCATCTGGATAGTCCCTACAGAACAGATCTATGGCTTTTTTGCCGCACGCGCGAAATCCAGAAGTAGGATCTTTAATCGTCTTTCCGGTAAATAATCTCAACCAACCAGAAAGCCATCGGATACCTACTCTCCTTAAAAAAGTAGACTGAAAGCCTTCCGTGGGAACGGCAAATCTGGAACCAATGGATAAATCGGCACCATCAATAACCGGCTCGATTAGGTTCCCAATATAAGAAGGATCATGCTGCCCGTCACCATCAACCTGGACATCAATGTCATAACCATGCCTGAGCGCATATTTATGACCGGCCTGAACAGCACCACCGATGCCCAAATTTTGCGGAAGGTCAAGGACATTAAATCCATGTTGACGGCAGATAGATAGAGTTTTATCGGTTGAGCCATCATTCACCACTACATAATCATAGCCAGCTTCAACAACCGATGAAACAGTCTGAACGATATTGGCTTGCTCATTATATGCAGGAATGATTACCAGCACTCTCAACATGTCATCCATTAAAACCCCAACGATCCACATCGGACCTATATTGAAAATAGAACCTGCTTAATTTTATCCAAACAAACCAATCTCGAGAAATGCTCACGATAATAATTGAAGCCATTAGATCCTAAAGCTTCAATAGCGTCTTTATTCATTGAAGCAATTTTAACCATGTTGTTAGCAAGCGCATTAACATCTGAAGGATTGGAGACGAACCCGCATCTAGCAAAACGAACCGCATTGGCCCCTTCACCGCGCATTACGGCAAGTATTGGTTTCGAAGACGCCATGCAGCTTGAAATTTTCGCCGGAATAGTAAGCTCTAACTCGGGATTGTCAGCAAATGGTGCAATCATTGCCGTTGCAATATCTGAATACATGGGCACGACCTCGGGATCCACGCGCCCCAAAAACAAAACAGAACTATCAAGCCCCTTGCTTGAAACGAGCTTCTGCAGTTCTGCCCTAGACATGCCATCGCCAAGAATTAACAGCTTCATCTCGATAGGGCTCTCTGAAATTGCACGCGAGAACGCTTCAATAACCGTATCAAGCCCTTGGGCGGGGGTTATAGAACCAGCAAATAGGAATACGCATTGATTTTTGAATTGCGATCTCAGTTCCGATGAGACAATCTTTTGCTCGTAACTTTCCTCGCAATGTTGAGGTATTACGTCTATCGAAACATCAGAATTCAAAGGCTTGACTCTATGAAGCAGGTTATCGGCCAAAGAGTCACTCAAAGCAATCAGCTTATTGCAGGCCGCATACTGCTTGTCGCAAAAAGATTTGGCAAAAGACCTCAGAAAACCGCTTTGGACATTCAAGACTGTGTAAAGGTTCTCGGGCCAAATATCCAAGACATAAGTTACTAGAGGACATTTATTTCGCCATGCAGCAACCCTTGCAGGAATTACCATCAAAATAGGACTTGTATTGTAGCAAAATACAACGTCATACTTTTTATTGAGCCTCAAAGCTCTAAAAGAAGCAGTAATTGGCCAGCTAATATAGTTCAGGAAAATGCGTATCGAAGTATTACCCTTACGACGGATTTCGCCAGACCGAAAAACGGACGCACCGAAATAATCGTCTCGACGGTGACCGAAATAACCATATCCATCAGACCATTCGCCTGAAGGATAATTAGGGATGCCACAGAGAACATCTACGCTTACTCCGTCTTCAACAAATCCCTTCACCAAGTCATTAATTCGAAAAGATTCCGGATAGAAATGCTGCGTAACAACAAGCATTTTCTTTCCAGCACATGAGCTAGTCATTAAATGCTCTTCCTCCACACCATCTTGTCCACGACGCCGGTGTAGCTCTGGATGATCTTGACCACCTTGGTGGACACGGTCTCGTCGGCGTAGTCGGGAACGGGCGCCTCGGGGAGCGACCCCTCCGCGTCGAGCTCGACGGCGGTGTGGACGGCCTGCAGCAGGCCCCTCTCGGAGATGCCGGCCAGCGTGAAACAGGCCTTGTCCAGCGCCTCGGGGCGCTCGGTGGAGGTGCGGATGCACACCGCCGGGAATGGACGGCCGACGCTGGCGAAGAAGCTGGACTCCTCGGGCAGCGTGCCGGAGTCGGAAACCACTGCGAAGGCATTCATCTGCAGACAGTTGTAGTCGTGGAAGCCCATGGGCTCGTGCATGCGCACGCGCGGGTCCAGCTTGAAGCCGGTGGCCTCCAGGCGTTTGCGGGAGCGCGGGTGGCAGGAGTACAGGATCGGCATGTCGTATCTCTCGGCCAGCGCGTTGATGGCGGTGAACAGGCTCGTGAAGTTCGCCTCGGTGTCGATGTTCTCCTCGCGGTGCGCGGAGAGGAGCATGTAGCGCTTGGGCTCAAGGCCGAGCTCGGCAAGGACGTCCGACGCCTCGATCTTGTCCAGGTTGGCGCGCAGGACCTCTGCCATGGGCGAGCCCGTGACGTAGGTGCGCTCCGGCGCGCAGCCGGTGTCCTTGAGGTAGCGGCGGGCGTGCTCGGAGTAGGCCAGGTTGACGTCGGAGATCACGTCGACGATGCGGCGGTTGGTCTCCTCGGGCAGGCACTCGTCCTTGCAGCGGTTGCCCGCCTCCATGTGGAAAATGGGGATGTGCAGGCGCTTGGCCGCGATGGCGGACAGGCAGCTGTTGGTGTCTCCCAGGATGAGGAGGGCGTCGGGCTGCACCTGGACCATGAGCTTGTAGGAGGCCGCGATGATGTTGCCCACGGTCTCGCCAAGGTCGGCTCCCACGGCGTCCAGGTAGACGTCAGGGTCGTCCAGCGACAGGTCGCGGAAGAAGATGCCGTTGAGCGTGTAGTCGTAGTTCTGCCCGGTGTGCGCCAGCAAGCAGTCGAAGTGGCGGCGGCACTTCTTGATGACCTCGGACAGGCGGATGACCTCGGGGCGGGTGCCCACGATGATGAGTAGCTTCAGGCGGCCGTCGTTATTAAAAGAAATATTGGAATTCATAGTTTTCCCTAAAAGCCGAGTCTAGTATTTAGCCAACAATAATGAGGCGGACAGCACGTCACCACATTCAACAAGTTTTGAATCGTCCCTATGCAAGGTCTCGGAGCATCCACCGACATCGTAACAAACGACCGGAACCCCACAAGCCTCAGCCTCAAGATTGACCGTAGGATAATTATCTTCGTATGTCGGATTGAATAGAACGGAGGCAGAACTATATAGTGAGGCCAACTCTATCTGAGAGTCGGTTCGCGGAATACCAACCACCCCCGGAGGTAGTTGTCTCATCTGCTTAGCACTCAGTCCAACCAAAACAATAGAATACCCGGACTTGTCAAGCTTATCCGCAAGGGCAAAAAAGTCTGAAAGACCCTTACGCTTGGACCATGGAGAGGCAACCCCTAAAATAATTTTCCTCGAATCAAGGCCGTATTTCTCCTTAACGCTAAAAACCTCACTATTGGATCGTGGCTTAAAAACGTTGAGATCAATCGTATTGTGTACAACCTCAATCGGATACTTTGATAAATAGCTACAAGCGACCAGTCCAGCCAGCCATTTAGAAGGGGTAATGATAGTCATTCGATTGGAAGGCAGCGAAGTGAAAATCGAACGTTTGGCCTCGTAGCTCCATTTACATGATGCAGAATTAATAGTTGGAGGATATCCCATAAGTTGAGGGCACCTCTTGGCGCCACATCCAGTTTTCCATTGATTGCAGCAAGAATAGGTGAAATAAGGGCAATGGCCGGTAAAAGCCCAGCAGTCGTGCAAAGTCCATACAACACGACAATCAGATCTCATCAACCATTTAAACAGTTTATCAATATTCAAATAGTAACCATGGAGGTTGTGCAAGTGAACCACGTCAGGACCGAACTCATCAAGACGATGAATCAACGCGTCGGTTTGCCTCACCGAATGAAAGCCTACCTTACCGTCAAGGAGAGTAAGACCAACGTCAAGTATAAAATTAGTCGGTGACCCAAAACAGTATTCACTGACACTGTTCGCAGGCCTTCTTCTGCCCCAGCAAGCAAGCGATTCGTGCCCCTGATCAATAAGAGCAAGATGCTCCTTCATCATAATGCGCCCAGTGGATCCATTTGGAACGCTATTAATATGAGCGTATCTGGTCAAAACCTCTAGACTTCCTCGTAGTAAGTGTCGGGGTCCTCGGGGTCGAAGGGCTCGTTGGCCCACATGACCGTCACGAGGTCCTCGGTGTCGGACAGGTTGGTGATGGAGTGCGTGTAGCCGGGGATCATCTCCACGGCGCGCATGTCCGAACCCGAGACAATGTACTCGTCGACGGGGAACGGGTTTCCATCGGAGTCCTCCCCCACCTTCCTCAGCTTGATGCTCGCGGTGCCGGAGACCACCAGGAACCTCTCCCACTTGCTCATGTGCCAGTGGTTGCCCTTGGTGATGCCGGGCCTGCTCACGTTGACCGAGACCTGGCCGCGCTCCGGCGTGCGCAGGAACTCGGTGAAAGAGCCGCGGCCGTCGACATTGGGCTTGAGGCCGTAGGCGAAGTGACCCGGCTCGTAGTAGGACAGGAACGTGCTCCAGAGCTTCTTGGAGAAGGAACCCTCGGATAGATCGGGCACGGAGAGCGTCTCGCGGCTGTCTCGGAAGCTGTCCAGCAGGTAGACGATCTCGCCCAGGGTCTTCACGTCAGTTTTCGGGACGTAGCAGAACCCGTCGCCCACGACGCGCTCGAGGCCCTCGTAGCCGCAACGGTGCTCCTTCCCCAGCAGGGCGCCCAGCATCTCGTCGACGAGGTCGTCGATGTAGAGGAGCTCCAGCTCCACCGAGGGGTCGTTCACGGTGTAGGGGCGGCCGTTGGCGATGGCGTCGCAGAACGTGGCGACGGCGGAGTTGTAGCGCGGGCGGCACCACTTGCCGTAGAGGTTGGGGAGGCGGTAGATGAGCACGGGCGCCCCCGTGCGCTCCGAGTACTCCCGGAACAGGCCCTCCCCCGCGAGCTTCGACTCGCCGTAGACCGATCCCTCGAAGCGGCCCGACAGGCTCGCCTGCGCGGAGCTGGAGAGCATGACGGGGCACTTATTCCCGTGGTGCTCCAGGGTATCGAGCAGCGTGGAGGCGAACCCGAAGTTGCCCTCCATGAACTCGGACTGGTCCTCGGGGCGGTTGACGCCGGCCAGGTTGAAGACGAAGTCGGCACGGGAGCAGTACTCGTCCAGCTCCCCGGGCGTCGAGTCGACGTCATACTCCATGACCTCGAGCGAGAGCAGGCCCGAGTATTTCTCGCGGCGGTCCTTGCCGTCCCTTATGTTCTTGAGGGCGCAGCAGAGGTTCCTGCCGACGAAGCCCCTGGCGCCGGTGACGAGTATGCGCACCCTACTGCACCGCCTCGTGCTCGCGGCCCTCGAGCGCCAGCTGCACGTACTCGGCGGTCTTGATCTTGGCGATGGTGCCCGCCACGTCGAGCCTCTCGGTGTTGTGGGAGGTGTAGGACTCGTCGGCCTGGGTCTCCACCTCGCCGTCCACGACGAACTTGTCGTAGTTCAGGTCGCGCGAGTCGCAGGCGACGCGGTAGTAGCCGCCCATGTCCTCGGCGCGCAGGCGCTCCTCGCGGGTCATGAGGGTCTCGAAGAGCTTCTCGCCGTGGCGGGTGCCGATCACCTGGGTGCCAACGCGGCCGAAGACCTCCTGGACGGCCTCGGCGAGGTCGCCGATGGTGGAGGCAGGGGCCTTCTGGATGAACAGGTCGCCGGGGTTGGCGTGCTCGAAGGCGAACTGCACCAGGTCGACCGCCTCGTCCAGGTTCATGAGGAAGCGGGTCATGTTGGGGTCGGTGACCGTCAGCGGCTCGCCCTTGCGGATGCGGTCGATGAACAGCGGGATGACGCTGCCGCGCGAGCACATGACGTTGCCGTAGCGGGTGCAGCAGATGGTGGTGCGGCCGGCGCCGTTGCGGGCGTTGGCGTAGATGATGGACTCCATCATGGCCTTGGACTTGCCCATGGCGTTGATGGGGTATGCCGCCTTGTCGGTGGACAGGCACACGACGCGGTCGACGCCCTCGTCGATTGCCGCGTGCAGGACGTTGTCCGTGCCGATGACGTTGGTGCGCACGGCCTCCATGGGGAAGAACTCGCAGGAGGGAACCTGCTTGAGGGCGGCGGCGTGGAAGATGTAGTCCACGCCGTGCATGGCGTCGCGCACGCTCTGGGCGTTGCGGACGTCGCCGATGAAGAAGCGCACCTTGGAGGCGAGCTCGGGCGACTTCTCCTGCAGGCGGTGGCGCATGTCGTCCTGCTTCTTCTCGTCGCGGGAGAAGATGCGGATCTCGGCCAGGTCGGTGTCCATGAAGTGCTTGAGCACCGTGTTGCCGAACGAGCCGGTGCCTCCCGTGATCATGAGGGTCTTGTCCTTGAAAACGCTATCGCACATTTCAAGCTCCAATTAAATAAACTAAAGGTGAATGAAACTTATAGAAATTGTAAGTCGATGCTTAACCTACTAATACGTTTCTTATCCTAAACGAAAAGACGACTGCTGCGCATAAATTAGAATTAAAAAGCGTTTATACCTGCGCGAAATTGATAATTCCCCCAATTAACGTTGAAGAAGTCATTGCAGGTGGATATATAGCGTCAGCCAAACACTTTTATATCTAAGTATTTAACGAATCCCTGATGCACTATTTCCGAATAATGCATGGAAGCATCGCGACACACCCGACAAGATAAGCAAGCGAAATTGCAACGCTCGTTCCGTTAGGTCCAAATAGCTGAATCAATAAGCTAGAAAGGGGGACGGCAACAATTAAAGCAACCAAATTACCAACAAGATTACCAGCCATCTTTCTCTTAACAATCGTCAGGTCGGAAAAGAAACCGATAAACGCCGTAAGCAGCGAGCTAATAACCGCACCGTACAGCAAAAAAGAGTACTGATGAATTTGGTCACCAAAAATTAGTCCCAACAAGTAGTCGCCGCAGATAAAACAAGCGAACAGAATAACAATGGACAAAACAACGGCGCCAAGAACGACCTTCATCAACATTGTATTAAATGTTTTTTTATCCTCCGACTCGCTGGCGCTCGCAAAAGCGCCGAGCAAAGGGGCATAGGCATTAGCAGCACCCGCCTGAACGATTGCCGCGGGAGAACACACCGAGGAATAAACACCCAACATTGAGGCTCCCAGTACGGTAGCAAGTTCTTGACGCGAAACGGATGTAACCGCAGCGCAACAAAAAACCCCAACCGTAGCGGGAAGACACTTATAAAACAGTTCAGACATCGCCTTGAACCTAAAGGAAGGAACGATCGAGTCGAAATTAGAAGCCCAACGTGCATCAACAATCATCACGGGTAGAGACACCGCAATCATCAGCACAATACTCAATACAAGAGAATGTGAGATATACATTCCGGCACAAAACACCAGAAGAGACAAAATACCTCTCAGTAGCATCGACATGCCACAATAAATCATATTTCCCGCTTTTTGATCAATACCATGGAACACATCAACCATAACTTCAATTGACTTATATATGCAATAGAGGTACACGGGGAGAAGGGAAGACTGCTGGCAGGTAAAGAATGCATAAGGTAATACGAAAACAAATCCCAACACTATTGTGCTTAGACGAAAACCAATGTATTCCCCTGAAGAATACTCACATGAAAGATCGGATACTTGAAAGGATCGAATCTTATATAAACCGATTGGAACAAATAGATTGCTGATTGTCATTGCCAAAGATAAATCACCGGCGTAGGTAAAATCCGACGATAGTCGAACTACAGCAACTGTCGTTAACCACTGGCAAGCAAGGTATGCAATAGAGCCTACGGTATTCCATGTAATGTTTTTCTTTAAATTATCAGTCAAATTAACCCAATCGGTTTTAGATCTTATTAAATAGCCTAACCAATAACCTCTTTGGCGATTGCATCAATGCTTTCACCATATCCAACGCCAGGAACAGCCCATTTACCATTTAAATCAATGGTTCTCGGAGCGCAACCACGACTGACATATTTAAAGCGAGCATCAATGCACGGATTAACCAAGGGATCCGTTGAACCATACGCCTTTAGATGTTGGACCTGCGCTCGCAGTCCCTCACGAACAGATCCGAAGCTATAGCCTGGATTACCAGCCCCCGTGGCACCAAGGCCTCCAAAGTTGCACTGATCAGGCTGAACCAAATTGCCAAACTTTAGATATCCCGTTTCTTTCATCACCTGTCCATATAAAACCTCAGGTGAGACACCTTCCGACTGAGCTTCTTCATATAGAATTCTGCAGAAATCTCTAATGTTCGACACTCCCCTATCCGTATAAACAGCTGAAGGGAATCCTTTAGTGCCCACGGTCTTTGTGAAATGATTGGCGGCATCTAGATAGGTTGAATAGGCGGACGACATAATAAGACCTTCATATCCAGTCATACTTGCGCCATTACGCCCCTCCTTAATGCCGCAATATAAATAGTGAATGTAATAGCCCTTCAGGTTCAGCCCGAAGGCCTTCCTCAGGTCCGTATAACGATTTCGATAGCCGTAAACGTCGAAGGACTCGTTCCCGCGCCTGCCCTCCGCCATGCCGCAGCTGACGAAATGGCGCAGCACGGCAGCATCGTCAACGAACCTCAAACCGCCCCTGACGGCTGTAAAGGCGTTCAGGACGTCACCGTTGTTGGAGGTATAGAAGTCGAAATCGTAAACGGGGGAATAATCGGTACCGCCTTGCGAAACGACAGCGCCCGCGAGGGAATCGCATCCGGTCGCGATCCTCCCCTCAGCGCGACCGCTACTGAGGTAATGGCCATATAGAGCGGTGAGGTTGGCACCGAACGCGCGACGCAGGTCGGGGTATCTGTTGTAATAGCTCAGCACGTCGAAGGACTCGTTCCCGCGCCTGCCCTCCGCCATGCCGCAGCTGACGAAATGGCGCAGCACGGCAGCATCGTCAATCATTACAACGCCAGCGGGGCTTCGTTTTGAAAAAGCGCTACGAATATCTTCGTTATTCGATAGATAAAATGAGGGGTCATAGACGGATGAATAATCAACTCCATTGATATTCGTAGCGTATCCCTCGATCTTTGAGCATCCGGTCCCATGCCTTCCTTCTGCTTTTCCAGCCGTGACGTAATGCTCATAGTACTTAACTAAATCAAAGCCAAAGGCAGCTCTTAAATCTGGATACTCATTAAAATAACTCTGTACGTCAAAAGTGGCAGAGCCGCGCCTACCTTCACTCATGCCATAGTTAATAAAATGGTCTAGAGCTAAATCACTATTTCCAGCCGTAGCTTTAGCAACATCGGGATAATGCGACAAATAGTAATTAGCATCGAATACGGAAGAATAATCGAGCCAAGTTGACTTAGGAAATTGCGCAATGATCGCATCGGCATCAGCTTCGCCAAGACGCCTGCAGCCCTCATCGCTAAAATAATTCAACACGTCCCCCGCATTAGAAATAAAGCCATGCTCGATTAGGATGCCGGGAATACCTTGTTCGCGGGCACAACGGATGACCGCAAACTCATCTCCAACTTCCATCTGGAATACACCGCGATAGCTGAGCCCCATAGAAGCGAGGTTGTTCATAACTTTATTCGCGAGCTCGACGGAAACTTGCGTGTAATCATATTCATTGGAAGTGGGGGCATATACCTCAGCGCCATGGGCAACAGGCGAACCGGAATTAATGTGGAAGCTAACAAAGGCCTGTGCACCTTGACTCACGCATCGTTGGACACGATAAAGGTAATCATTTCCGGAGTAGCCACCGCTTTGCTCGCGCGCAAGAACGACTTTAAAACCATACGCCTCAAGCTTATTCTTGCAAGCAGCAACAATCTTCCAAGTCAGATCCGCCTCACTCTTTCCATTTCCCTGCGCGCCGGGATCAGTGCCGCCATGGCCAGCATCAAGGGCAATTACCCGAACGTTTTTTCGAGCCGAGCGTGCAGCATAGGTAGAAATGCCGTCCGGTGAATCGGCACATTCCAACGCCTGCTTGATGGATTGGGCCTCAACAGCATTGCCTTCACCGTCTGCATAGTAAACGGAAGTGCCCTCGGAATTGGCAGAGCTCTCAACAACCGCAAAAGAATAATCCCTATCAGAGAGATCAATCTTATGTTCAGCATCGTCGCCCTGCAGAACATAGGTTATTGAAGTAAGAAAGTATGTATTGGGATCTAGCTTCGAGCCGAATGTAAATGCAGCAGAATTATCAGCCTGCGCGGAAGCGTCAACAGCTCCCTGAACTCCGTTGGCACTCACATAGTTTAGCGTTGCGGAGGCGATGGTATCGCTGTCATTAGGAGTTGCAAACGCGACGACTTGGTCAGCCCCACTGATAAGGTTCGGGTAGGCAAGATATATATATTGAAAAGAAGAATCAGTCGATTCGGCTTGCGGTTCAACCAAAGAAGCATCCACGCCGAAATCCTCATCAGCCGCCTCGTCAACATCCACCGGCAACGACTGCTCGACAGTCATCTCTCCGTCAGCAGCGCCCTCGTCACGTGAAGCCACACCACCGTCTGCGGACGCCGAATCTGATGTAATATTCACTGATTGTACGCTATTCGCAGCATAAGCAGCGGCTACAGGACTCATCACGGGTGAAATCGTCAAGAGAGCAGCTAAAGAAAGCGCTGTTGAGGCACGCAATGCCTTTTTCATATCGTATCCCCCATCACAAATAATGATACTAAGGTTAAATTATCTTACAATCTCTTCCGAATCGGAAGTCCAGTTATACAAGCGAATTGTTATAAAAGTATATGGTAACCTGCTCCTATTAAAAGAAGGCAGGCGTACTCAATGGCCTTTTTCGTTCTTCCATTGACGCAGCGTTAAACCATAAATTTTTAAATCAATAAGCAGCGCCCCAAACGACACAAGCACCAGTGACACGAAATTTTCCTGAAGCAGGCAATTCGTCGTAATTCGTTTAAGCACGCGGCCGCGAAATACAGCAAACTTAGCTCTAAAGCGAGAAGCACTCACTGTCAAAGGACAAATTTGGTCCCAGCCAAGGGTCGCCATCAAGGAAGAACTCTGGCCAGCGCTGCATGAACAGTACTTGCTCACGCTTCCAGCGACACATCTTTTCTTCGTTGGCCTCTTCCCTGCCGCGCGAGGTGAACTCGTAGTGGTACAGCTCAGCATAGGGCGTAAAGATGGTGCGGTAGCCCGCCTCCCACGCACGCAGGCAAAAGTCTGCATCGTTAAAACCGACGGCGAGTTCCTCGTTATAGCCTCCGAACTGCTCAAATACGTCGCGTTGGACCATCTGGCAGGCGCCCGTCACGGCGCTGAAATTGCCCGGGCGCACAGCACGGGCAAGATAGCCCTCACGCTTTGCAAAAGGCATCTTTGTGGCCGCAAATTAAAAAACGCAATACCATGCCCATATCGATACGTCATATGCGGCCAGCTCATTCTATTGGTGTGGAAACCGGTTCGATTCCTTGATTTAAACCGAAGCCTCTACAGCAATTAATAACGCCTCCAACAACACCAGCACCAGAGGCATGCCAACCGAATCATCATCGACGGTCTCAGAAAACTTCGCAACGGTTACCACGTCAGCCTTCGGCTCGATCGGCTTCTTAATAGCAGTCTCGGTGATAGTCGTCTTAGTTGCAACAACCGTGGGCGTTACCATGCCTATAACAGGCCTTGCGTGCCCACGACGCGCTTTCCAAGATGGTTGTCGACCAATCCGCTACAACCAGAGAACGCTGGTTCGGAATCTCAATCGTTCCATCACCTGCGTAGAGGGATCGTCGTCAAATCACGTATGCGGAAGAAAATGTCAAAAATCTTGGTTCTACGACAAAGCTTTATTTAACAAATCGCAAGGACCGACAAGACGCATGAAGAAACCAACCAAGGGCTTCCTGAGACCTTCCAGCATTAAGCAGGTCGCGAACACAACCGTTGGAACAAGAAGTACCTGCAATATTCCCAGCCCAACGCCTACTGTTGATGTTCACTAAGAAGTGGTCCGAGTGATCACTGGGAAATAAGCACCGTGAGCACGAAAAATTGAGCAGTTTAAGCAAGAGGGC
>UMHJ01047023.1_pt1 | contig 18724 bp, 15 predicted proteins | sample 1965511 | NCBI WGS metagenome assembly UMHJ01 (sample SAMEA4836096, study PRJEB28245) | human gut metagenome | biome: gut microbiome; material: fecal sample | place: Denmark | collected 2008
TTTGGTCACAAAAGAAAGAAGGAGTTCCCGGGAGGCTGCCGTTAATCTCCCGGCCTTCGACAAACATTTTAAAAAGGAGCTGTTATTATGATTGCACAGCACTATAAAGATATGCTGGGCTCCAAGTCGGTTATCCGTCAGATTTCTGAATGGAGCACCGCCCGCGGCGCGGAGATCGGCTATGAGAACGTGTTCGATTACTCGCTGGGCAACCCGTCTGTCCCCTGCCCGCCGCAGTTCACCGCGGCTTGCGCGGACCTGCTGGCCCACACCGACCCCGTCAGGCTGCACGGTTATACGCCGACGCTGACGCTGCCGTCCGCCCGCAAGGCCGTGGCCGAAAGCCTGAACCGCCGGTTCGGCATGGACTACACCGCCGACCATATCTTTATGACGACGGGCGCGGCGGGTGCGCTGGCCCATGCTGTGCGCTGCGTCGGCGTGCCCGGGCAGAACATCGTAACGTTTGCGCCGTTCTTCCCCGAGTACAAGCCGTACATCGAGGGCGCGGGGCTTACCCTGCGCGTGACGCCGCCGCGGTGCGCGGACTTTCAGATCGACTTTGAGGCGTTCGCGCAGCTCGTGGACGAGAACACCGCCGCCGTGCTCATCAACAGCCCCAACAACCCCAGCGGCACCGCCTACAGTGAGGAGACCCTGCAGCAGCTGGCCGCCTTTTTGACCCAGGCGTCCGCCCAGTACGGCCACCACATCTTCCTGATTTCCGACGAGCCGTACCGCGAGATTTCGTTCGGCGGCAGGGTCACGCCCTACCCCGCAAAATTCTACGATGATACGCTCACCTGCTATTCCTTCTCCAAGAGTCTGAGCGTGCCGGGCGAGCGTATCGGCTATGTGGCCGCCAACCCGCGGTGCGAGGACGCCGCGTACATCGTGCCGATGTGCGGCCAGATCTCCCGCGGGACCGGCCACAACTGCCCGTCGTCCCTCATCCAGATGGCCGTCGAGCGCTGCCTTGACGTGACCAGCGACCTGTCCGTCTACGAGACGAACATGAACCTGATCTACGACGAGCTGATCGCGCTGGGCTTCACCGTCGTCAAGCCGGACGGCACGTTCTACATCTTCCCGAAGGCGCTGGAGGACGACGCAAAGGCGTTCTGCCAAAAGGCGCTGAAATATGACCTGGCGCTGGTCCCCGGTGACAGCTTCGGCTGCCCCGGCTACTTCCGCATGGCGTACTGCATCGAGACCGAAAAAGTCCGCCGCAGCTTTGCCGCGCTGGAGAAATTCGTGGCCGAGGAGTACGGCGTCACCAAACACTAAGGAGATTTTATGTCGATTCTACGCCGCATTTTTCCGTTTCTGCTGACGGCTGCGCTGCTGTGTGCCTGCGTGCAGATGCCCAACGCCCCACAGGACGTGCTGCCCTCCACGACGCCGCAGCCCACGGCGGCCCCCACCGCCACACCGGAGACAAGCCCCGTGCCGACGCCCGAGCCGACAGTGGCCCCCGCGATGGCGACGGCCACGAGCAACGCCACCAAGGACGCGCCGCAGATCAAGGACCCGACGACCTGGGACGACAACGCCGCAAAGACGCTGGCCGGGCTGAAAACGCAGTTTGCCGCCTACGGCCTGACGCTGGACGCGAAGGAGGGCTTCCCCTACCTGCTGGCGGTCAACAACGCAGGCGGCGTGGTCACGGTCTACGCCGTGGATTCCGCCACAAAAAAGTACGCTGTGCCGTTCATGGCGATGGTGTGCAGCGGCGGCATGGACACCCCCACCGGGTATTTTTCGACCCCGGTGGACTACAGCTGGCGGCTGCTGATGGGCCCGAGCTACGGCCAGTACGCGACCCGCATCTATGACAGCTACTTGTTCCACAGCGTGCCCTACTACAGCCAGCACAAGGACGATGTGGAGTACGACGAGTTCAACCTGCTGGGCACCCGCGCCAGTCTGGGCTGCATCCGGCTGGCCGTGGTGGACGTGAAGTGGATCTACGACAACTGCCCGCTGGGCACGCCGGTCATCATCTACAACGACGCCGACGACCCCGGCCCGATGGGAAAGCCCGGCACGATCTACACCGACCCCGCCGACACCGAGAAGCGCGGCTGGGACCCCACCGACCCCGACCCGGCCAACCCGTGGGACGATGCCTTTGAGAGCGGCACCGCCATCCGCAGCCAGGCCGCCTGGGACCAGTGGGAGACCGAGCGCGAAAATTGGATGAGCAGCCTGACGCCCACCGATTTGCAGGGATGGAGCACCGATTCCAAGATCGCGGGGACGCGCGGTTGATTTTTGCGCCGTAGGGGCCGGAGGTTTTCCGTTAGCAGACGTTCACAAGATAACCGGGAGTGTCTCGACCCTCGCGGTAGGGGCCGGGCATGCCCGGCCCGCAGGCTTCCCGCAAGCGCCCGTCCGCCGCAAACCGCCGGGCCGGGCGTGCCCGGCCCCTACCGCTCTATAAATCAAAAAGCACCTGCCTTTTTATCGAAGGCAGGTGCTTTTCTATTGCAATATCAGCTGAACATCACCACGTCCTGCGCGGGCTTTTCGCCCGGCTCGACGGAGATGGCGGTCAGGACAGGGCCGGTGGAATCGGGGGTCTGGCCCTTGTAGATGGGGTGGTACTTGACGTTGACCTTGGCCGTAATGTTGATCCAGCTGCGCTGCTCCAGCGACTTGTAATCGTCGTACTTGCAGGGCATGCCCACAAACTGGATGTCCTGCACGCAGCAGGTCATGGCAAAGCGTCCGGGCACAAACGCGCCCTTGCCGGCCTGGGGGGTCTGGCAGACCTGAGCCAGATATTTGACCGTCTTGCCGTCATATTTCTTCGGGTCATCCATGCAGTCCATGTACCATATACCGAAGAACTCCTCGGGGATCTCAATGACCGGCGCGTCCACGTCGAAGGGCAGCGGGTCGGGGATGTCGTCATAGGCGACGCTGCCGTCCTTGAACTCGTAGGCGATGTCGCAGCGGCGGCTGGCCTGGCGCACCAGCTTGTGGATGAGCTGGCGGCTCTCGTCGTCGTTGACAGCCTCGGCGCGGTTGACGACCAGCAGCTCACTGCCGCGCAGCTTGTCCAGCAGCAGGCTGCGCATGGCGCTGTCGCCCGCGTAGGTCTTGATGGTCGTACCGTCGGCGGTGGCCAGGCTCTGGTAGACGAGCCAGTTGTCGGGCAGGGCGTCGTACAGATCCTGAATAAGCCACATACCGTTGTACTCGATGATGACGCGGCCACAGCCGGACTTCTTTTCGAGCGCGGTCAGGTTCTCGGCGGTCAGCTCGCTCTTATCCTCGATCTGGGCAACGTGCACGCCGCCGAAGGCGAACTTGGACGGGTCGTACTCGATCTCGCCCTCCTCGCAGACCAGCAGCAGGGTCTTGTCGCCGGAGTCGAAGTTGGGGTCCTCCATCGTTTCCTGGATGAATTTCGTCTTGCCGCTCTCCAGCTGGCCGACGAAGAGATATACGGGGATTTGTTTAGGCATAGGGGACGTCCTTTCGGTTAGTAGCAGTCAAAGGCTTCTCCCCCGGGGGAGAAGCTGTCCGCGAAGCGGACTGATGAGGGGAGAGCTGATCGCGGCCTGTCATAAGTGGCTGCTGCGGCAGGCTCGCCCCTCATCCGCCCTCGGTCGGGGCCTCGGGCACCTTCCCCCAAGGGGGAAGGCATTCTTATCAAACGTGGAACAATTCCGCGATCTCATGCTCCTTCAGCTGGGAGCCGATGACGCAGAGCTTGCCGGTGACGTCGGGGCCGCAGGTGCGGATCTCGTGCTCGCCGGGGACCATGTCGAACTCGTACCAGGTGTCGCCGCCGTCCACAATGCCCTTGGCGCGCAGGATCATGCCGTAAGCGCCCTCGTCCAGCGCATGCAGGGCCTTGTCCAGATCCTCACGGCTGTATTTGTGGGCCGTCTCCTTGCCCCAGCTCGTGAACACCTCGTCGGCGTCGTGGTCGTGGTGGTGATGATGCCCGCAGGAGCAGACGCCGTGCTCGTCGTAGTGGTGCTCATGGTGATGCTCGTGCTCGTCCTCATCGTCGTGGTGATGGCAGCAGTCGTGGTCGTGGTCATCGTCATCATGGTCGTGATGATGGTGATGCTCATGCTCGTCCTCGTCGTCGTCCTCGTCGTGATGATGATGGCAGCAGCAGTCGTGCTCGTCCTCATCGTGGTCGTGATGGTGATGATGGTGGTGCTCGTGCTCATCCTCGTCGGCATGGGCCACGTTGGCGGCGCGGGCCTCGGTCAGCAGCTCGGCGACGAGGTCGCGCTTGCCGTCCATGACAGAGACGATCTGTGCGCCGGTCAGGACGGTCCAGTCGGTGGTGACGATGGTGGCGGTGGGGTTCTTCTCTGCCAGCAGGGCAACGGCGGCAGCTACCTTCTCCTCACTGGCGTTGCCGGTGCGGCTCAGGATGATGCAGGACGCATGGCTGACCTGGTCGTCATAGAACTCACCGAAGTTCTTCATATACATCTTGACCTTGTTCACGTCGGCGACGGTGACAAAGCTGTTCAGGATGACGGGCAGATCCTCGGCGACGCCCTCGACGGCGCGGGTCACATCGGACAGCTTGCCGACGCCCGACGGCTCAATGAGGATGCGGTCCGGGTGGTAGGTCTCGACGACCTTCTTCAGTGCCTCGCGGAAATCGCCGACCAGGCTGCAGCAGATGCAGCCGGAGTTCAGCTCATTGACCTGAATGCCGGCCTCACGCATGAAGCCGCCGTCGATGCCGATCTCGCCGAATTCGTTCTCGATCAGGACGATCTGCTCACCGGCGAAGGCCTCCTTGATGAGCTTTTTGATAAGGGTGGTCTTGCCGGCGCCGAGGAAGCCGGAGAAAATGTCGATTTTGGTTTTCTTTTCAGCCATAGTTGGGTACCTCTATTCAAGATGTGTTCAGATGTTCAGTTGGTTGGCAATCTATTACACTAACTGCTAATACTATTATAACAAACACGTCAAGGGGTTTTGCGCCATTTTGCGCGGGAAATTTTGAATTTTTTGCAAAATTTGTGGGATTACCGCCTCCCCGTAGGGGCCGGACAAGTCCGGCCCGGGGGTGTCCCGCGGGCTGGCGCTAATGGGACACTGCCTCGGAGGGGTTTATCTTTTGTGCCACAGTAGGGGCCGGGCACGCCCGGCCCTCAACATAAACCGCAAGCAGGTGCTTGCCGGTAAGCTGCGGGCCGGGCATGCCCGGCCCCTACACCTCAGCAATGTTTTACCATGCAATAACGGCACACGTCCCCGGAGCGACAGACGTTAGCGGGTTGGCCCGTAGCATACCTCCCCTACGCATTGCCCGCAAACCATCTTCTGCATGGCGGGGCGTCGGGGACGCCGCCCCCTACGGCGCACCGCATTTTTGTATGTGCCCCCAGGCGCAAACTCCACCTTTTTATTATCTATTATCTATTTATTATTTGCAGCATTCGTGGTATGATATACCTAACCCCAATATCTATCACAAAAAGGAGCGATCCATTTTGACTACCAATGAAAAAATCGCCGCGCTGCGTGCCGCTGCCAAAGCGGCGGGCGCGGACGGCGTGCTCATCATGACCAGCGACCCCCATTGCAGCGAGTACCTGCCCGGCTATTATAACGCTCTGCCGTGGTTCTCCGGCTTCATCGGCGAGAACTCGACCCTCGTTGTGACTCAAGACCGCAGCGCCCTGTGGTGCGATGGCCGCTTCTACGTGCAGGCCGACAAGCAGCTGGCCGGCAGCGAGATCGAGTGCATGCACGCGGGCTCCGCGGGCGTGCCCACCGTGGCCGAGTACCTCGGGAGCCACTTTGCGGACGGCCAGACCCTGCTGCTGGACGGCAGCTGCGTGCCCGCCACGATTGCCAAGGAGTACATCGACGCATTGGCCAAGAAGGGTGCCTCCCTCAAGAGTCAGGACGTGGCCAGCCCGATCTGGGACGCCACCGGCGAGCGCCCGGCCCTGCCCGACACCCCCTGTGAGCTGCTGACCCCGGCCCAGACCGGCGCGACTGCCGCGGACCGCATCGCCATGGTGCGTGCCGAGCTGCAGAGGGCCGGTGCCACCGCGCTGGCCGTGACCGGTCTGGACTGCGTGGGCTGGCTGCTGAACCTGCGCGCCCGCGACCTGCCCTGCACCCCGCTGGCCGTCGCCTACGCGCTGGTCACGATGGACGCCTGCACGCTGTTTATCGCGCCGGGCCGCCTGTCCGACGCCGACGCCGCCACGCTGGCCGAGAGCGGCGTGACGCTGCGCGGCTACGAGGAAATTATCGACGCCGTCCACGCCCTGCCCGCCGACGAGGTGTTCCTGGTGGACGAGAAGGCCACCAACTACGCCCTGTACGAGGCCCTGACCGCCCACAAGACCGTGGCCGGTGCCGACCCGATTTTTGCCCTGAAGGGCATCAAGAACGAGACCGAGCTGAAGAACCTCCGCGAGTGCCATATCCGCGACGGCGTCGCCGTGGTGCGGTTCCAGATGGATCTGGAAAAGGCGCTGGCCGAGGGTAAGCATCTGACCGAGATCGACATCGACACGATGCTGCAGAAGCGCCGTGCCGAGATGCCCGGCTACTTTGAGGACAGCTTCTCCACGATTGCGGCCTACGGCGCCAACGCCGCCATGATGCACTACCACGCCGAGGGCGACGTGAACAGCGTCATCGAGCCGCGCGGCTTCCTGCTGGTGGACAACGGCGGCCAGTACGACTGCGGCACCACCGACATCACCCGCACCTACCCCGTCGGCCCGCTGACCGACAACGAGCGCCGCTATTACACCTGGGTGCTGCAGAGCCACATCGACATGGCCCGCGCGGTGTTCCTGGACTACTGCACCGGCTTTGCGCTGGATACCTTTGCCCGCGGCCCGGTCTGGGCGCACAAGGTCAACTACCGCTGCGGCACCGGCCACGGCGTCGGCTTTATCTCCGGCGTGCACGAGGGCCCGCAGAGCCTGCGCCCGAACAACCCCGTGATTTTTAAGCCCGGCATGACCATCACCGACGAGCCGGGCATCTACGAGACCGACGAGGTCGGCATCCGCATTGAGAACGAGCTGGAGTGCATCGACCTGGGCGAGAACCAGTACGGCCACTGGCTGGGCTTTGCGCCTTTGACGCTGGTGCCCATCTCCACCGAGCCGGTCCTTGTGGACGAGCTGAGCCGCGACCAGATCAACTGGCTGAACGACTACCACGCCCACGTCTACGAGGTGCTCAGCCCCCGCCTGAACGAGGACGAGAAGGTCTGGCTGAAGGAGAAGTGCGCGGCGATTGGCAGATAAACAGCTGACAGGTGTTTATCTTTTATATTCCTGTAGGGGCCGGACATGTCCGGCCCGCAACATAAACCGGAAAGCAGGTGCTTGCCGGTAAGCTGCGGGCCGGGCATGCCCGGCCCCTACGCCTTAACAATGTTTTACCATGCAATAACGGCACACGTCCCCGGAACGGTCAAGACCGTTCCCTACAAAGCACCCGTGGACCCTGATCTGTAGGGAGGGGTCTTGACCCCTCCGCAGCTGCCGTTTGCCATTGTGACGCGGTAGGGGCCGGACATGTCCGGCCCCTACAGAGCGGCATACTCAATGGCTATTTATTTCTCGCACGCGCCGTCGTTGCCCTCACCACACCCGTCGCAGTCACTCTCAAACCGGACGGCGTTCTTCGCCAGCTCGGGGTCAAGGCGCTGGGCGACCTGCATCATCAGGGCGCACTCCATCCGCTTACGGAACACCTTGCAGCCGTACTCATACGTGCCGTGGATGTCGCCGGTAGCGTGCAGGGCGTTGGCCGCGCAGCCGCCCGCGCAGTACAGGCGTGCCCAGCAGTCCTTGCAGTCGGGGCGGGCATAGACGTTGCACAGCTTGAACTCGTCGCGCAGGGCGGTGTTGGTCACGCCGTCCCAGACATTGCCCAGCTTGTACGCCGGGTCGCCGACAAACTGGTGGCAGGGGTACAGGTCGCCCCAGGGGGTCACGGCCATGTACTCGGTGCCGGAGCCGCAGCCCGAAATGCGCTTGTAGATGCAGGGGCCGTGCTTGAGGTCCAAAATATAATGATAGAACGTGATCGGCTTGCCGGCCTTCTGGCGGCGCAGCATGTCGTTGGCCAGCAGCTCATACTGGTCGAACAGCTTGGGCAGGTCCTCCTCGGTCAGGGCCTCGGGGGAGTCCGGCGGGGCGACAACCGGCTCCATGGACAGCTCGGTAAAGCCGAGGTCGTCGGCCATGTGGAACAGGTCCTTCGTAAAATCAACGTTGTGATGCGTAAACGTGCCGCGCATATAGTAGCCCTGGCCGCCGCGCGCCTTGACGAGCTTCTGGAACTTAGGCACGATGCGGTCATAGCTGCCGTTGCCCGCGAGGTCGACGCGGAAGCGGTCATTGACTTCCTTGCGGCCATCCAGCGACAAAACAACGTTGTGGCATTCTTTATTGCACCAGTCAATGACTTCGTCGGTGATGCCGATGCCGTTGGTCGTCATCGTGAAGCGGAAGTTTTTGTTGTACTTTTTCTCGATGCTGCGTGCATAGGCAACCAGCTGCTTGCAGACCTCAAAGTTCATCAGCGGTTCGCCGCCGAAGAAATCGACCTCGAGGTTGCGGCGGGTGCCGGAGTTTTCGATGAGGAAATCCAGCGCGCGCTTGCCGGTCTCGAAGCTCATGAGACCGGCCTCGCCGTGGAACTTGCCCTGCGCGGCGAAGCAGTAGCTGCAATTCAGGTTGCAGGTGTGGGCGACGTGCAGGCAGAGTGCCTTGACAACGTTGGAGCGGTTTTTGAAGTCAAAGGCGTGGTCGGCGTAGGCGTCGGGCGCAAACAGTTGGCCCGCGGCGGTCAGCTCGTCGATGTCATCGAGCACGTCGCTGATGTCGGCGGCGGTCACATCGGCGCGGTCCGCGTACTTTTTGGTAAGGGCTGCAGCAGCCTGCTCCCGGCTGCTGCCTTGGTCGATCAGGGCGATGGCGTCATAGGCGACGTCATCCACCGCATGCACGCTGCCGCTGTAGACATCCAGCACAATGTTGTAACCGCTTAATTTGTATTGATGGATCATGGTTTTCTCCGTTTTGTTATAGTGCAATGCGGCGGACGGCCACGGGCGGATATGGAATCCGCCCCTACGGCATCCCCCCTGTAGGGGCGCATTCTATATGCGCCCGCCGCACCGTTTGTATCATAGAAAATGCCGGGCTGCCACACGGCATCCCGGCATCAAAGCCAGCAAAAATTACTTGTCGGTCTTCTCGCAAGGCTGGTTGGCAATGCCGCAGCTGGTCTTGCAGGCGCTCTGGCAGGAAGTCTGGCACTCGCCGCAGCCGCCGTTCAGCAGGCTCTTAGCCATGTCGCGGGTCTCGAGAGTCTGGATGTGCTTCATAAAACAGTCACCCCTTTATACATTTTAGAATTATTATTATTGTACACGGAAATCCGGGGTTTGTCAATAGGGGCAGAGGGAAAACAACAGACAGCGGGAGGCCCGTCGGAACCCCTTTACAACAAAACCGCAATCTCCTCCGCCCCGCTGCCGCCCGTATGCTTCAGCGCGGTTCCGGCTTGCTCCAATGCACGGCAGGCCGTCACCAGCTCTGCCGTCACTTCCTCGCCCGGTGCCACCAGCGGCACGCCGGGGGGATAGGCCCAGAGATACTCCGCGGCGGTCTCCCCCACCGCATCCCGCATCCTTACGGCCCGCGCGGGGCGCAGCAGCGCCTCGGCAATCGTGCAGCGGGCCGCGCCGGGGGCGGGCAGAATATGCCGCGGGGCCGCGGGCGGGGCCGCCGTTTTGTCCCAGGCGTGCAGCACATCGGCCAGCCGTTCCAGCGCGTCGGCGTCGTCGCAGGGGCTGGTCATGGCCAGCACGTTCGGGCCGCAGACCATCTCGGGCTCAAAGCCGTCGGCCCGCAGGTACGCCGCCCCCGCCGCGCCGATTTGCAGCAAAATTTTGCCGCTGTCATGCGCAAAAAAGTCAGGATGCGCCGTCAGTGCGTCCGCGCCGCAGCACAGTATTTTTGTATTTTTCAGATCCCGCACCGCCGCGCCAAAGGCATCCAGCCGGGTGCGCCACGCGGCAAAGGCGGCCTCTCCCTCGTCAGCCAGCCAGCGGGTGCAGCCGTCCAGACTGACCATGAGCGGGTAGCTCGGTGAGCTCGTCTCGAACACGTCCAGCTGACGCTCGACCTCGGCAGGGTCGGCCAGATCGCCGTTCAGCTGCAAAAACGCGGTCTGGGTCAGGCTGGGCAGCGTCTTGTGGGCGCTCTGCACGACCAGATCGGCCCCTGCGGCTACGGCCCCGCCGTGCCAGCCGTACCGGGCGGCAAAGGGCAGGTAGTGCGCACCGTGGGCCTCGTCCACCAGCAGCGGCACGCCGCGGGCGTGGCAGATTTCCGCGATAGTACGTATATTGCTCAAAACACCCTCATAAGTCGGGCTGGTCAGGATCACGCAGCGGGCGTCGGGCGCAGCGTCCAGCGCGGCGGCCACATCGGCGGGGCGCACACTGCCGTAGATGCCAAACTGCGGGTCCACGGGCGGCGTGAGCCAGCGGGCCGTCAGCTGCCCCAGCTCAATCGCGTGGTAGACGGCCTTGTGGCAATTGCGCGCCGCAATGACCGTGCTGCCGAACGGTGCCAGTGCGCGGATGCCCGCCAGCAGGCCGACGGTGGACCCGCCGACGAGGTACCAGCACCGCCGCGCGCCGTACAGCGCCGCCGTGCGGGCCATGGCGTCGGCCAGAATGCCGTCCGCGTCGTGCAGGTCGTCCGCGCCGTCGATCTCGGTCAGGTCCCAGGCATAGCAGCCCAGCCCCGGTGCGGGCGGCACCCGCCGCTTATGCCCGGGCATGTGCAGCGGGTAACGCGCCGCGGAGAGGGTTTCCAATTGTTGTTGCAGCGTTGATTTTGTCATATTTTTATACTTTTTATAAATAAGTGCAAGCTAAAAAGCCTCCCCTTTGAGGGGAGGTGCCCGCGGGGCGGAGGGGTGGGCGGGAGACACACACTTTACAGGTCTACACCCGGCCACCCCTCACCGCCTGCGGGCGGAGCTCCCCTCAAAGGGGAGCCTTTAAGAAATCTCAATTTCCGCCTTACTGCCCGCCCGCGTTTTGGTCACGTGGATCTGTCTCGTCAGGCGGTCCTGCAGCGCCTCGACGTGGGAGATGACGCCGATGAGCTTATCGCCCCCGGCCAGCCCGGCCAGCGTGTCCACGGCCTTTTCCAGGCTGTCGGAGTCCAGCGAGCCGAAGCCCTCGTCGATGAACAGCGTCTCGATGACGACGCCGCCCGCGTTCTGCTGGATCGTGTCGCTGATGCCCAGTGCCAGGCTCAGCGCGGCCATGAAGCTCTCGCCGCCGGACAGGCTGCCCACGGGGCGGGTCTTGCCGGTGTAGGCGTCGAACACGTCGAGGTCCAGCGCGGTCTTGCCGCCGACGGCCTCGCTCTTGCGGCGCAGCAATCGGTACTGGCCGTCGGTCATGCGGGTGAAGCGCAGGTTCGCGGCCTCGACCACGCCATCAAAATAGAACGCCTGTACGTACTGTTCAAACGGAAGTTTGATTTTTCCGGTCAAATTGCCGTTGATTGTTTTGGACAGATTGTCCCACATGGCGCGCTTCTCGCGGGCGGCGGCGCTCTCCCGCATCGTCTTTTGCAGCGCGTCGATGGCGGCGCGGTTCGTGTGCAGACGGTGCACGGCAGCGTCCCGGGCGGCCATGGCGGCAGCGCGGTCCCGGCGCAGGCGGGCCAGCGCGTCCTGCAGCTGGGTCAGTGCGTCGGGGTTGTCGCGCTTGGGCATCGTCTCACGCATCTGCTGCACGCGGGCGCTGGCGGCAGCGTGCCCGGCCTTGGCGTTGGCGGCGCGGCGGGTGGCCGCAAAGCGCTGCTTTTCCAAGTCTGCCAGCTGGCCGTTCAAAAGGTCGGCCTGCTTGGCCAGGCTGCGGGCGCGGTCCGTCTTTTGCTTCAGCTTCAGGTGGTCGGCCTGCAGGCCGCGCAGACCCTCGGTCAGGCTGGTCTGCTGGGCGGTCAGCGCGATTTTCAGCTCGTCGGGCGTCAGCTCGGCGGCGGGCTTGCCGGTGTAGCGGTCCCCGCGGCGCGCGAAAAATCCATCCGCGTCCCGCTGCAAAGCTGCCCGCAGCTCATGCGCGTGGGCGGCAGCGTCACCGGCGGTGCGGCTGGCCGCGGCAGTGCTGCGGCGCTGGGCCGTCAGCGCCTTCTCCCGCTCCTCCAGCTGCTTTTCGGTGATGTGGTCCTTGGGCAGCGCGGCGATCTTCGGGTGCTTGGTGGAGCCGCAGACCGGGCAGGGCTTGCCCTTTTGCAGGTCCTTGGCCAGCAGGCCCGCGCGGTTGGCGTTTAATTGGCGCTGCATCGTGCTGTATTCTTCCTCGGCGCTGTCCAGTGCAGCCTGTGCGGCCACATACTCTGCCTGACGCGCGGCGGCGTCCTCGTCGGCCTTGTCGGCGTCCGTCAGATTTTGCAAGAGCTGCCTGCAGTCGGCGGAAAGCCCCTCGGCCAGCTCAATGCGGTGGTCGGTCTTGAGCAGGTCGGCCTCGGCCTGGCTCAGCGCGGCGCGGTCCGCCTCGTTTTTGGCAATATTTTCCTTCACGCTCGCCGTGCGCTTTTCCAGATCGGTCATAATGAGGTCGGTCTGGTGCTCCACATCGGCGGCGCGTTGCTCCTCGGCCACCAGCCCGGCCAACTGGCGGCGGCGGGCGGCGCGTTCCTCGGCAATTTTCAGGCCGGCGTCACCGCGGGCGATCTTCTCGTCCAGCTCGTTCATAACGCTGGTCTGTCGTTTTTCGTTGGCGTCGTCGGCCTCCAGCAGCAGCCTGCCCAGCTCGGCGGCAGCCCCTGCGGCAAACGGGTCGCGCTCGGCCTGCATTTCGGCCAGGTCGGCGGCGGTCTCCTCGTCGGCACCGTCACCGATCAGCGCGCCAACGTGCATCAAAAGTACATCGTCCAGACGCTTGCATTCCTCGTCGGCCTTACGGGCGTGCTCGACGGCAGCCTGACCCAGGCGCTGGTGGTCGGCGGTGTCAAAAATGCGGCGCAGGATGGCCGCGCGGTCCGCGGACGGCGCGTTGAGCAGCCGGGTAAAGTCATTCTGCGCCAGCATCGACACCTGGGCAAACTGTTTGGCGTCGATGCCCAGCAGCTTGACCACGGCGTCGGTCACGGCTGACGCACCGCTGACCGGCTCGTCCGGCTCACGGATCAGTTCGGCCTTGGCGGGCACCTTGACCATGCCGGTGCCGCGCTTGGCGGCGCGCTGCTGGTCGGGCCAGCGGCGCACGGTGTAGCTGCGCCCACGGTGGGTAAAGGCCAGCTCGACGCTCGTCTCGGCGTCGGGGGCGGCAAAATCACTGCGCAGCATCGTGGTTTTTCGGTTCTCACCGGAGGTCTCGCCGTAGAGCGCAAACGTAATGGCGTCAAACAGGGCGGTCTTGCCCGCGCCGGTGTCGCCGCCGATCAGAAACAGTCCGCTGCCGCCGAACGCCGAGAAGTCCAGCTCGGTGCGGCCCGCGTAGGGGCCGAAGGCGGTCAGGATCAGCTTTTGGGGTTTCATTCGCTTTTTGACGCCTCCTCGCGCAATCTTTTCACAGCCACGGTCTCCTCCACTGTCAGGGGGCGTCCGTTCATCTTGGTGAAAAAGTCCTGGAACAGCTCGACAAAGGGCTTGCCGCGCACAGCCTGGGTCATGTCCAGCGGGTGCGCGACCTCACCTTGGGGCAGGTAGTCGAGCCGCATGGCGTTGGGATAGGCGGCGCGCAGCTGCGCCATGGCGTCGGGCAGCGGCGTCGGGTCGGTCAGGGTCGCCCAGATGTAGTCCTCGGTGTCGGTTGGCCGGGCGGTCAGCCGGGCCAGCGGGCCGGTCAGGTGGCGCATGGCGCGGCGGGGCGTCAACGGCAGCTGCTCGATTTTTTCCACGCCGCGCTTGCCGACCCGCACGAGGGTGACGGATTTCTGCATCCCGCACTCGTCCAGATGGTAGCAGAGCGGCGCACCCGCGTAGCGCACGGCGTCGATGCCGACGCGCTGGGCGCGGTGGATATGGCCGAGCGCCGCATAGCAGAAGCCCGCAAACCGCGCTGCATCAATGGAATCCACCGTGCCGACGGTCAGGGGCGCAGTCTCGCTGCCGGAGAGCTGCGGCGGGCAGACGCCGGAGACCACCATCTGGTGGGCGACGAGCACCCGGCGCGGGGCGGCGGGCTCACAGACAGCCAGCGCCGCGCCGACGGCGGAGTCGTAGTCGGTGATGTCGGCGTCGGGCAGGTAGTGGCGCACCGTGGCCGCCCGCACAAAGGGCAGCAGCGTGAACTCTATGGGGCCGTGTCGGTCATTGAGTACGACCTGCTTGGGGCAGCCGGTGAAACGCCCGGCAATGTGTACGTTTTGTTCGGCCAGCAGACTGCTGGCAAAGTCGAGCCGCTCGGCGCTGTCGTGGTTGCCGGAGACGGCCAGCACCGGGATGCGGCGGGCGGCCAGCTGGGTCAGGAACCAGTCCAGCAGCGTGCATGCCGCGGCGGGCGGCACCGGCGTGTCGTAGATGTCGCCCGCGATGACGACGGCCTCGACGCCGTGTTTTTCACAGAGGGTCAGAATTTGTTCAAGGATGAACCGCTGATCCTCCAGCATATCAAACCCGTTGACCCGTTTGCCCAGGTGCAGGTCTGCAAGGTGCAGAAATTTCATGGTGTATCTCCAGATTTTGCTTTTACCGCGCTGTAGGGGGCGGCGTCCTCGACGCCCCGCGGACCGATGCAAGCATCGGCCCCTACAGCTTTACCGCCACAGCTTCTCCCAGGTCGTGATGTCCAGCGTGGTGCCTGGCAGGACCTCCACGGGGGCTGTCTCGGCCTTGCGGAAGCGGCACTTTTTGGCAAAGCCCTCGGCCTTCAGGTCGCGTGCCCATACCCGCATATACAGGCGACTGCGGCCATCGCCCTCGGCCAGCTTCTGCGCATAAGCCACGATGCTGCGGCCAATACCCTGCCCGCGGGCCTTTTCCTTTAAGAAAAGGCGGCTCAGGCACATGGCACCTGCGGGGCCGAGGTCGAGCGCGAAATAGCCCACCGGCTCGGTGCCGAGGTAAATTAAGAAGTAGTTGATGACGCCGCTGTGGATCTCGTCGTCGGTCAGGATGTCGCTCTGGTACTTATCGGCCAGCGCAGCGGCGACCTTGGGCGTCAGCTTGGTGTAATGCTGGACGAAAATCTCCTGCGCCAGCTCGGAAACCAGCTGGACGTAGCGGGTCTTGGTTACTTGCTTGAAGGTTGGATTCATGGCTGCTCCTTTTTTAGAGAATAGATAATAACATTGGTGGTTCGCGTCGCTGCGCTCCGCTCAATATTTTCTGCCGCCGTAGGGGCGCATTCTCTATGCGCCCGCCGGTCGTCTGCCTGTTGACGGGCGGATATGGAATCCGCCCCTACGGATTTTGTTTTTTCTTATTCTATCGTCAAACTTGCCTTCGCCGGCATGCACGCGGCCCAGTCGCCCTCGTTTTTCAGGGTGCCGAAGCCCTCGCACAGGTGGTCGGGGCAGGGGCTGTCTACAAAGGCGATGCCGCCATTTTCCACCCGCAGGTGGATCGTGTACAGGCCGGTGTCAATGTCATATTCGGCGTTTTTACGCAGATCAATGCGCTGCTCGACCTGCGGGTCGCCGTAGCGCAGCACCGCCGTGCGGCCCGTGCCGCCGTGGTGGGCGGCCAGCCACAGCACCGCGGCCAGCGCCAGAATTACAGCGATAAACAGCAGATTTTTTCGTTTCTCGGTCATGGCTCTCTGTCAAATTCCAGTTCTTCGGTCAGGCCGTCATACCCGGCCACGGCGGCGGGGTACGCGGTGCGCGCGGCGGCCAGGCCCGGCGCGGGGTCGGTCACGGCGGCGCTGTAGTGGGTCAGCCAGAGGCGGCGCACGTTGGCCGCGGCGGCCAGTGTGCCGGTCTCCCGGCAGGTGGCGTGGCCGTACAGCTCCGCCTTGGGCAGGTCGGCGTCGTCGGCGTAGGTCGCGTCCATGCAGAGCAGGTCGGCGTCCCGGGCGGCGGCCTCCAGCGCGGCGCAGGGGCGGGTGTCGGTGGCGTAGACCACCTTCAGCCCGCGGCGCGGCGCACCCAGCACCTGCACCGGCGTGCAGCCGCCGACGGGCTCGCCCCTTTGCAGCGTTTTCCAGTAGGGCATCGGGATGCCCGCAGCCCGCGCCCTTGCGGGGTCGAACCGCCCGGCGCGGGGCAGCGCAAGCAGATAGCCGCAGCAGGGTACGCGGTGGGTCAGCGGGAACGGGGTGATTTTCAGCGTGTCTATGTGGAATGGTCCGTCTGCGACCTGCCAGCGCACCGGGTACGCCTGCGGCCCGGCCAGCGCCGTGACGGCCTGCGCCACAGGCTCGATGCCCTTGGGGCCGTAGATCGTCAGCGGTTCGGTGCGGTTCAGGCTGCCCAGGGTCTGCAAAAGACCGGGCAGGCCCAGAATGTGGTCGCCGTGGTAGTGGGTCAGCAGCACCGCCGAAAGCCGATACGCGCTGACGCCGTACCGCCGCAGGCCGACCTGCGTGCCCTCGCCGCAGTCCAGCAGCACGCTGCGCCCGCCCACCGTGACCGCGGCGGCGGCCAGTGCGCGGTCCGGCAGCGGCTGCGTGCCGCCCGTGCCCAGCAGGGTTACTTTCAGCATGTATGCACCTCTTTTCCAATACTTCCCCATTATCAAGCGTATTATAGCACAAATCGGGCGGGCGGTAAAGGGGCGGTGCGGAAGCCTTCCCCCTTGGGGGAAGGTGCCCGAGGCCCCGACCGAGGGCGGATGAGGGGCGGGTTTGCGGTGGTCTCCCGTTTGTGGGATGCGACGGAAGCTTTGCCCTCATCAGCCGCCTGCGGGCGGCAGCTTTCCCCTCGGGGGAAGCCAAAAAAGTTGAAACACCCCGCCCGTTTTTGTCGTATAATCTTTATGAAAGGGGGCGATGCCCATGACAGAGCACGAGTTGGACACCCTGCTGCGGGACTACGGCGGCGCAGTGCGGTCCGTCTGCCGGGCCATTCTGCCAGGCCACCCGCAGGACGCCGAGGAGGCCGAGGCCGACACGTTTTACAAGCTCTGGCGCGGGGCACACCTGCCCGCAGACGAGACCCATCGGCGGCGGCTGGTGGTGCGGACGGCGCGGCAGTGCGCCATTGACCGCTACCGTGCGCTGCTGCGCCGGGGCGAGACGCTGCCGCTGGATGACCGCGACGACGCCGAGCTGGCCGTTGCGCTGGAAAGCGAGCTGGAAACCCGCGAGCTGATGGCGCAGGTCATGGCGCTGCCGCCGCCCGACGGGGAGCTTTTTCTGCGCAGGTACGTGTATGGCGAGACCGCGGCCCAGCTGGGCGTACATTTCAACATGCCTGCCGCAACGGTGCGCACCCGGCTGCACCGCGCACGGCTGGCACTGCAAAAGCTATTGAAGGAGGGCTGACCTATGACCGAACTGGAACGCTGGATGAACGACCACCCGCCGCTGGCAGACGCCCTGACGGCGGAGGAAACCGCAGCGCTGCGGGCAAAAGTGCTGGCGCGCCGCCCAAGGGTGCATGTTTTGCGCGGCTGGCGGCTGGCAGCAGCGGCGGCAGCGCTCTGCTTAGTGGCCGCGGGCGCGGTGGTGCTGGGGCTTTTCCACCCCATGAGCGCCGCGAACGAGACGAACGCACTCGTGCAGAAATACGGCGAGGTGCTGGACGAACCGCTGACCGCCGAAATCAACGGCCACACGGTCAGTGTAAAGGCGCTGCTGCGCGGGCAGTACACATTACGGATATTGTACGATGTGGATAATGCGCGCGGAATGGAAGGCGATGATTTGGTGTGGGACACCGCGAATTTTACGCTGTACAAGCCCAAAGGCGCCAGCGAGCGGAAGTGGGACTACGGCGCAAGCAACGCCGATGTCGGGCCGATCAGCGGCTATGCCGTCGGCCCGTGGGATGGCCGTTATGAAGCAAGCGAGAGCGACACGCTATCCTGCTTTGTGGATATACCTCTTTTGTACGAGAAAGGCAACAATCGAACACTGTATATCGGCGACCTGACAAACTATAGCGCCAAGGCAAGCGTAAAAATCACGCTGCCGGATGCGCCCCCAACACTGACAGTGGATGTGAAGAAAACCATCGCGCTGAAGGGTGGACACTGGTTCCATTATGATATGACCGACGAAGAAGCCGAGCAATATCCCGACGCAACGTTTGACATTCAAGAGGTTCGTATTGAACCGCTGGCGGTCAGCGTCATCGGCATGAATCACGGCAGTCTGCCGCTGGGCGGGACCTCGCGATACGATGTGCAGTCCCGCGTAAAGCTGTTCCGCGCCGACGGCACCGAGTTGACCTACGGCTGGGACGGGGAATTTTACAAGGGTTCCTATGGCCGCGAGAACAAAAATTCCGGACAGATGACCTTGCGTGTTGACAGCTACGACATCCTCGACCCCGAGGCCGTGGCATGGGTCGAGATCGACGGGGAGAGGTTTGAGGTGGAGTGAACGCGGTAAAGCCCCTCCGGCCATCGCTGACGCTCGGCCACCTCCCCTGTAAGGGGCGGCTTGCTGCGCGGGCGAAGCCCGCGAGAAAGGCTCCTCACGAAGTGGGGAGCTGGCCGAGCCTGCGAGGCCTGAGGGGCTTTTGCAGGTTCGCGGGGACACCCCGTTGACGGGATGCCGTGGTGAACTTTGCCCTCATCAGCCGCCTGCGGGCGGCAGCTTCTCCCGAGG
>UMHJ01003149.1_pt1 | contig 18719 bp, 19 predicted proteins | sample 1965511 | NCBI WGS metagenome assembly UMHJ01 (sample SAMEA4836096, study PRJEB28245) | human gut metagenome | biome: gut microbiome; material: fecal sample | place: Denmark | collected 2008
TCCTCAAGGCCATGGAGGACCACCGGGACGACCTGGTGGTGATCGTGGCGGGGTACACGGACCTGATGGACCGGTTTATCCACTCCAACCCCGGCCTGGAATCCCGGTTCAACCGCTTCCTGCTGTTTGACGACTATACCACCGACGAGATGGTGGAGATCTTCCGGATGCAGTGCAAAAAGGGCTGCTATCAGCTGACGGAGGAGGCCCAGCCCCTGATCCGGGACTATATCGCCGAGGAATCGGCGGACGACAGCTTCGGCAACGCCCGGGGCGTCCGCAACTTGTTTGAGCACGTTCTGGTGGCCCAGAACAACCGCCTGGCCGCCATGGAAAAGATCACCCGGGAGGACCTGATGACCATCACCGCCGACGACGTCCTCCGGGCCCGGGGAAAGGTGGACTGACATGAAGCGATTGACTGCGGGGCTTCTGGCCCTGATGCTGCTGGCGACCCTGCTGCCCGGCTGCGGGAAGAAGGAGCAGTGGAACGTGGACAACTTCTTCCTGTCCGACGACGGCGCCACCTATTCCGTCAGCTATCGCCACGACGACGGCACGGAGGAGGTGGTGGCGGAGATGGGCTGCTATCCCCAGCCCCTGACCATCATCGCCGGGAAGCTGTACTATGTCCATGGCGGTAGCATGGTGGCCGTGGACCTGAAGGACCCCACCCAGCGCCAGACCCTCACGGAGCCGGGCCTGTCGGGGCTTTCCATCGGGTTTATCGACGACGGGGCGGTGTACTGCCCTCTGGCCACCGACACGGAGAAGTGCTATCGGGTGGCCCTGGACCTGTCCGAGTGCACCCGGGTGGCCATCCCCCGGGAGCAGCGGCCCACGGACTATGACGCCCTACTGGACCAGATCTATGCCGCCGTGGGGGCCATCGACAACCGCATGGCCCTGCGGACCCTCCGGGCCCGGTACTCCGAGACCGGCAGCCTGACCTCCCTGGAGATGACGGTCTGGTCCCTCCAGGAGGAGACGTATTCTCTGAACAGTTGGGCCGATGTACATGTATCCGTCCAGCGCAGCGGCAGCGGCTTCACCGTCACCGCCCAGGACCAGCACCGGCCCCTGCCTATGGATTCGGAAACCGTGGCGGCCATGCTGTCGGTGCAGCGGTTTGTCGAGACCGTGAAGGCCGTGGACAGCGCGGACCTGTGGACCAGCCAGAAAACCGGCCAGCCCCTGTACTATCAGCTGACCTATCACGCCTCGGAGTATGAGGCCGCCGTGGCGGCAGACGGAGGCGTACCCTGCCTGAACCCCGACGGCTCGGCGGCCCAGATGCCCCAGGGGAGCCTGCTGGTGCTGGCCCAGTGCTATGACCGGGGTGACGCCAACATCGCCCTTACCGACAGCCAGGGCCTGATCACCGGCGCCCTGCGGGTCATCGTCCCGGCGGCATAAATACTTTCCCTCTTCCCATTTTCAACGATATGTGGTATACTCTCCGGCGACAGGGACCCGACCTGTCCAAGCGCCGCAAGGCGTTCGTTCGGCCCGGCGGGGCCGTTCTCTAAACAAAACATGGGAGGTACCACATGAAACACAAAAACACGCAAAAGCTGACCCTGGCCGCCATGACGGCGGCCGCCTACGCCGCACTGTCCCTGCTGGGGGCGGTGTTCGGCCTGACCTTCGGCCCCATCCAGGTGCGCTTCTCCGAGGCGCTGTGCCTGCTGCCGTTCCTGTTCCCGGAAACCGCCTGGGGCCTGGGGGTGGGGTGCCTGATCGCCAACCTGTTCAGCCCCTATGGGGCCCTGGACATCGTGGTGGGATCACTGTCCACCCTGATCGCCGCCCTGCTGACCGCCCGGTGCCGCAGTCCCTGGACTGCGGCCCTGCCGCCGGTGGTGTGCAACATGGTGCTGGTGGGGGCCGTGCTGGCCTATGAGACGGCAGGCACTTCCGCCGCCTTCTGGCCGGCCTATGGGCTCAACGCCCTGACCGTGGGCCTGGGGGAGGCCGTCGCCTGCCTGGTGCTGGGGGTGCTGCTGGTGAAGCAGCTGCCGAAAATCCCCTATTTCCGGAACCGGCTTGCGTCATGATTTCATAAAAAACCCTCCGGCCAGGCCGGAGGTTTTTTTGCTTGTCCCCAAAAAGGGCTTTGCCCTTTTTTGACAGTGATATTCACTTCACCTGGCGGCCATGGGACCAGACGGCGGTGATGTTGTGGCGGTGGAGCATATAGAGGGACCGCTCGAAGCGCTCCCGGACCGTCAGGGGGCGGACGGACTCCGGGAAGTCCCCGTCGTCCACCACGATGGCGTGGAGGGGCTGGCCCACGGCGAAGCCCTCGCCGCCGCCGAAATACCGGTGCCCGGCGGTGGTGCCCAGATAGTACCCCTCCGGCACCGTCAGGAAGTCCTCGGACCAGTCGGTTTCGATGCGCTTGATCTTGGAGGCCCGGATGCTCATGGTGATGACCTTGTACATGGGGAGCTGTGCCCCGCCGGCGATGTCGGACCCCAGGGTCACCCAGATGCCCTGCTGCAGCATCTCCCGCACCGGGGACACGCCGCTGCAGAGGTTGATGTTGGACCCGGCGCAGTGGGCCACCACCACCCCGGCCCGGCGGATGGCCTCGCACTCCCGGGCGTCGGAGTGGACGCAGTGGGCCATCACCGTGTGGTCCTTCCACAGACCGTATTTGTCATAGGTTTCCCAATACTGGGCGCAGTCCGGGTGCAGCTCCTTCACCCAGGCGATCTCCCCCTTGTTTTCCGACAGATGGGACTGGACATACAGCCCCCGGTCCCGGGCAATTTCCCCCAGGGCGGCCATCAGCTCGTCGGAACAGCTGGGGGTGAAGCGCGGGGTGATGATGGGCCTGACGTGCTCAAAATGGCAGCCGTCCAGCCAGCGCAGGGTCTCGGAGACGGACTCCTCCGTGGTCTCCTGGAGAATGCCGGGCAGGGCGTTGCGGTCCATGTTCACCTTGCCCACATAGCCCGTGACCCCGGCCCGCTCCAGCTCCTCCATGAGGATCCAGGTGGCCTCGGTGTGCAGGGAGGAGAACATGCAAACCCGGGTGGTGCCGTTGGTGATCAGGTCGGAGGCCAGGCGGCGATAGGTCCGGCGGGCAAAGTCCGGGTCTGCGAACCGGGCCTCGGTGCGGAAGGTGTAGGTATTCAGCCAGTCCAGCAGGGGCAGGTCCATGCCCATGCCCAGCATGGGATACTGGGGCGCATGGAGGTGCATATCCACAAAGGACTGCATGATGAGCCGGTCGCCGTAGTCCGTTATGGGGGCGGAGGCCAGGGCCTGGGGCAGCGCGTCATAGACCCCCTGCACCACGCCGTCCTCCAGCACCAGATAGCCGTGCTCCCGGATGTCCAGCTCCCCCAGCCGGGGGGCCTGGATGATGTTGCCGCGTAAAACCTGTGTCATACCGCATCGCTCCTTCAGGAAAAAATAGATGGGCGCCCCGCCGGTCCACCGGCAGAGCACCCATAGCAGGGCCGTGGGCGGCCCCGTAGAAACGCCTTGCACCATATCCGCAAGGCTATATGAGCTTCCGTATGCTATGCCCTGAGTATAGCACACTCAGGGGCGATTGGCAAGGCTTTCATTCCCGATGATGTCCACCACCTCGCCGATGTACATCCGGTGGACCGGCTCGTCCCGATAGAAAATGTCCTGAACATCCTGGGGAATCTGGTCCAGGGCGAAGTCCTGGCAATAGATCTTGCGGCAGACCAGGGTGGTCTCCGCCTGGCGGAAGGTGATGCCCTGGGGCAGGAACTCCGGCGTCAGGCCCGCCGCCGCCACCTTGTCGCCGTCCCGGCCGGAGGTGCTGCCCAGCAGGGACAGGGCCCGGCGCTGCTCCTGGGGGTAAAAGCTGACGGTGAAATAGTCGCTTTGCTCCATAAATTCAAAGGTATAGCGGTTCTTTTTCACATACACGGTGGCCACCGGCCGTCTCCACAGGGTGCCCAGGCCGCCCCAGCTGATGGTCATGGTGTTGTAATGCTCCGGAGTCCCCGCCGTGACCAGGGCCCACTGCTTGTCGAATTTCCGGAATACGTCCGCTTCCAGGTGCATCATACCGGCACGCTCCTTCACTATAAAGTAAGGCCATTGTACCACACCCCGCCCCCCGGGGCAAGACGGAGATTTTGGCAGGCGCAGAAAAGGGCGGACACAGAGCCCACGCCCCCACAGGCCCTCTCAGTCACCTTCGGTGACAGCTCTCCCAGAGGGAGAGCCAAGTCCGTAGGGCCCGCTGCCCTCAGCGGGCCGCGTTATCAGGGGGTAATTCTTGCGGTGTCATTGCGAGGAGCGAAGCGACGTGGCAATCCGTTCCTTATACGTTCGACAGGCCCAGGGAAAACGGATTCCCACGTCGGCCCGATGGGTCTCCTCGGAATGACATATCAAGAAGATTATCGGCAGCTGACGGCGGGGAAATCGCCGAAGCGCCGCCGGTGGCGGACGAAGCGAGGCGATTTCGAGGAAGTGCCCCGGTCGGTGGGCATGACAATGCCTGCCAACCGGCTGGCACGACGGTGGGCAGACATGGGCCCCGCCCCACGGGTGTTCTATCAATAGGCGCTTCGTAGGGGCCGACGTCCCCGGCGGCCCGCAAAAAGGGCGGACGCCGGCGTCCGCCCTGATTTTTATCCGAACAAAAGGATGCACCACCAGATGGCGCCGATGACAGATACGACCAGCCCCAGCAGGAGCATGATGCCCCGGGCCAGGTCCGTGGCCTGGAGCTTTTCCGAGTTGTCATAAAAAAAGCCCAGCAGGAATTTGTCCAGGGCGATGGCGGGCTTCAGCAGCAGGGGGAGCACCAGGCCCAGCAGCAGGAACAGCCCCGCCGTGAGAAATTCCCCGGACCGCCCGGCAATGCGGGTCTGGTGATTGCCCATGGCCATGCTGTACAGCGCGTTATCGGTTAGGCCCGGGCTGAACCCGGCCTTCTCCTGAACCAGGGTGCTGATGGACCAGCTGTCACCCGCTGTCATGAACGTTCCGGTGGCGGTGTTGTAGGTGACGTTGCGGACCACACCGTCCATGGCCATTTCCGCCGCCCGATAGGAGCCGTTTTCCGCCAGGGACAGGGTAAACTCCGCCGTCTGCCCCGTGGGGGAGTGAATGCGCAGGCGGTTGTCCTCCGTCACCTCCACCGTGGAGCAGCCCGGGCGGGTATAGGTCCTGCTCTGTTCCCCGGCGGTCATGCGGTAAAAGCCGCCGTTGTTCCACACGCCGGGGCGCAGGCCCCACACCAGGGCCGAGACCGCCAGGAGCACTGCGGCGGCCAGTTCGATTTTCCAGATGATGCTTTTCATGATGGATTTCCTCACCTTTCCAGCGAATTTCCGTCTGCTGCAACTGTGGTTCTCTGTACAGTTATGTTACTATATTTATGCGCAATTGTCAATCAAAAAAACGATTTTCGATATCATGCGTACCATCCTTTATAACATTTTTACCGCCGTCAACGGGGGCGCTCCTGTCAGCACTGCCATATTTTGGCGGTTCTGCACCTGCCCCGGCGGCAGCGCGCCTCTTGTCTTTTCCTGCCCTATGTGGTAAAATGGCCAAAAAGAGTGAAAAGGAGATGAGGACGTGACGGATCATCCCGCTTCCCCGCTGCCGGAGCGCGGCAGCTGCACCGGCTGCGGCGCCTGCGCCAGCGGCTGCCCCAAGGGGGCCATTCATATGCTGCCGGACCGGGAGGGCTTCCTGTATCCCACCGTCACCGACGCCTGCATCCAGTGCGGCCACTGCGCCCATATCTGCCCGGTGCGCAAGCAGCGGGAGCCCCGGCCGGAACCGGCGGTGTTCGCCGCCTGGAACCCGGACGCCGCCGTGCGGCAGGCCTCCACCGCAGGCGGGGTGTTCTCCCTGCTGGCGGAGTACATCCTGGACGAGGGCGGCGTGGTGTTCGGCGCGGCCCTGGATGAGGAGCTGCAGGTGCGGCACATCGCCGTGAAGGACAAGGCGGAGCTGTCCCGGATCCGGGGGGCAAAGCCGGTGCAGAGCGACCTGGGCGACAGCTTCCGCCGGGTGCGGCACTATCTGGACCAGGGGCGGCGGGTGCTGTTTTCCGGCACCCCCTGTCAGGTGGACGGACTTTACCACTTCCTGGGGGAGCACCCGGAGCGGCTGCTGACCTGCGACGTGGTGTGCAGCGGGGTGTCGTCCCCGGGGGTGTGGAGCCAGCTGGTGCGGTCCATGGCCTATATCAAGCGGCAGCCGCCGGTGGCCGTGAGCTTCTGCGGCAAGCTGCCGGGGGAAAAGGAGCGGCGGTTCCATGTGCGCTTCGACGGCGGGGCCCAGTATGACGCCCCCTTCGGCAAGTCCGACTTCGGCCGGGGCCTGCGGCAGCGGCTGTTTCTGCGGCCGGTGTGCCACCGGTGCCCCTATGCCAGCACCGACCGCCCGGCGGACCTGACCCTGGGTATGTATCAGCCGCCCCGGGACTTTCACCCGGAGGTGCCCCGGTACAGCATCTCTCTGCTGCTGGTGAACAGCGCCAAGGGCGCCCACTATTTCGACACCCTGCCCCTGAAGTGGGAGAAGCTGACGCTGGAGCAGGCGGTGGCCTGCAACGGGGCGCTGGCGGCCCCCACGGCCCCCTCCGTCCAGCGGGAGGACTTTTTCGCCGCCTTTGCCCAGCAGCCCTTCCAGCAGGTGCGCAACCACTTCCTGTCCGCCGCCCCCTTGCCCCGGCCTCTGGAGAAGCTGCGGAGGATGCTGAAAAAGCGTAAGGAGTAAGCCATGGAAACATTGATGCACACCTGCTGCGCACCGTGCTCCGTGTCCTGCATCCGGCAGCTGCGGGAGGAGGGCATCGAACCGGTGAGCTTCTGGTACAACCCCAACATCCACCCCTATCAGGAGTACAAGGCCCGGCGGGACACACTGATGGCCTATGCCCCCGCCATCGGCATGAAGCTCATCGTCCGGGAGGACTATGGCCTGCGGGACTTCTGCCGGGCGGTGTGCGGCGACATCGACCACCGGTGCGGCCGCTGCTATCACATCCGCCTGTGGGAGACCGCCCGCTACGCGGCGGAGCACGGGTACGGCAGCTTCACCAGCACCCTGTTCGTCAGCCCCTACCAGAACCATGAGTTGCTGCGGCAGACGGCGGAGGAGGCGGCCGAAGCCTACGGCGTGGCGTTTCTGTACCGGGATTTCCGGCCCGGGTTCCGGGCGGGCCAGCAGGAGGCCCGGGAGCGGGGATTTTATATGCAGAAATACTGCGGCTGCGTGTTCAGCGAGGAGGACCGCTACCGCAAGCAGATCGACCGGGACCTGAAGCAGCCGGAGAAGATCATCGAGAGCTGAGAAATAACAGAACCGGAGTGCCGCGGCACTCCGGTTCTGTTGTTTATTTTGCTTTCCGGTCCGTGGGGATGCACATGGTGAGAAAGCCCACCGTCAGCAGCAGGCACGAGGCCCAGATCCCCCGGATGCCCAGCAGCCGCGTTACCAGCGCGCCCAGCCCGGCCCCGGCGGCGAACAGGCCGATGACGCCGAAATAGGTCATGGCATTGCGCAGGGCCTCCGGCTCCCTGGTGTGGAAATAGGCGCACAGGGCCTCGGTGCCGCTGCGCATGTTGCCGATGCACATGGTGCTGGCATAGGCGTGGCCCCGGACCTTGCGGAAGGTCTGCAGCTGCATGGCGCAGGAGAAGGACACCAGGGCGTTGGCCAGGGTGTTCAGCGGCTGGGGCATGAACCCCACCGCAAACAGAACGGCCATCTCCGCCAGGACGATCAGCTGCCGCCAGTGGACCTTTTCCATGTGCTTGAAGCGGCGGTGGATGCATTCGGCGGCAAAAATGCCCGCCATAAAGGACAGCACCGGGATCAGGTACCGCAGGCAGTGGTCCCAGGCCCCCTCGAACAGATACGCGCTGAACAGCACGATGTTGCCGGTCTGGGCGTTGGCGAACACCTGCCCCCGGCACAGGTAGGTGTAGGCATCCTGCAAGCCGCCGGACAGGACCACAAACGCCGCCGTCAGCATGGACTCGGACATCTGGCCCCGCAGCTTATGAAACAACATGGTGGACGCATCATCCTTTCCCGGGCCGGTTTTACTGGTCCTCCTCGGTGAAATGAACGTGAGAGAAAATATGATCCTGGCAGAAGCAGCGGTACCCGGCGCACTTGCTGCAATAGCGGAACTGCAGGTCGGGATAGTCCGTGTCCGTGCGGCCGCAGACGGCGCACTTGTGGTGATAGCCCCGCTGCTGCTGCTGTTGGCGGACGGCCTTTTTGAAGTTCACCGTCTGGGGGTTATGGCGATATTTCTGCCGCCGGGCAAAGGCGTCAATAGCGGGCCAGATGAACACCAGGAAGTTCAGCAGCGCCACCACCGGCAGAATGGCCCCCAGCCAGCTGCCGACCAGCAGGGACTGGATGATGCCGATGACGAACACCGCGATATCCAGCCACGCCAGCCACTTGATCTTCACCGGGATGAAGAAGAACAGCAGCAGCCGGGTGTCCGGGAACAGGAAGGCGAAGGCCAGGAACATGGACAGGTTCACATACTCCGTGCCGCCCACGGGATAGCCTGTGCCGGAAATGGCGGAGGCCACGATGGTGACGATGGCCGTCAGCAGGACGCCGCTCCAGTAGTAGAGGTTGAAGCGGGCGGTGCCCCACTGGCGCTCCAGGGAGGTGCCGATCCAGTAGTAGAAGTACAGACTGATGGCCAGCCAGAAGGGACTGCTGCTGGCGGGGACGAAGATAAAGGTGATGATGCGCCATATCTCGCCCCGAAGGACCTTGCCGCCGTCCAGATACAGGAAGGACAGGGCGTTGGCGTCGGCGCGCATGGTCAGCAGCATCAGAACGTACACCGCCACGTTGCCGATGACGATCCAGCGCATCAGGTCCGGGATGCCAAAGCGGGGGTGCCGGGCGCAGAAGCGGTCCACCGCGGTATAGAGCTTTTTCAAGGGGAAATTCCTCCAATACGATTCAGGTGGGTCTATTGTACCCCATCGCAGGGGAAAAGTCATTACCTTTTTTTGAACATTTCGCCCCCGGCGCTTTCAAAACCGCGTCAGATGTGGTAAAATAACATTTCAAGCGCTTTGAAAGGGGGACGGCGGCATGTTCAACCGGGCCTATGTGGAGATCACCAACGTGTGCAACCTGGCCTGCTCCTTCTGCCCGGGGACCCGCCGCCCGGCGGGGTATATGCGGCCAGAGGACTTCCGGCTGCTGGCGGAAAAGCTCCGGGGCCACACGGCGTATCTGTACCTCCATGTGATGGGGGAGCCGCTGCTGCACCCGCAGCTGGAGGAGATCCTGGCCATCGCCCGGCAGCTGGGCTTCCGGGTGTGCATCACCACCAACGGGACGCTGCTCCCCCGGCGGGGCCGGGCGTTGGCCGGGGTCCACAAGGTCAGCGTGTCCCTGCACAGCTTCGAGGGAAACGACCGGGCGGAGGGGCTGGAGGCGTATCTTTCCGGGGTGTGGGACTTCTGCCGCCGGGCGGCAGGGGAGGGCACCCTGTGCGCCCTGCGCCTGTGGAACATCGGGGGTCGGGACCGCCGCAACGGCGAGGTGCTGGACTTCCTGAGCCGCCGACTGGGCGGGGACGTGCTGGCCCTGCCCACGGACCGCCGGGGAAACCGGCGGCTGGCGGAGCATATTTTCCTGGAACAGGCGGAAAAATTTGATTGGCCGGACCCGGAGGCCCCGGAAAGCGGCACGGAGTTCTGCCATGGCCTGAGGCAGCAGCTGGCGGTGCTGTGGGACGGAACGGTGGTGCCCTGCTGCCTGGACGGCGACGGCCGCATGGCCCTGGGGAACCTGTATACAAGCTCGGTGGAGGAAATTCTGGCCTCTCCCCGGGCGGCGGCCATCCGGGAGGGATTTTCCCGGCGGCAGCCGTCGGAGGAGCTGTGCCGCCGGTGCGGCTACGCCGCGAGGTTTTAGCCTATGGATGAGATGGAAAATCGACTGGTCCGGCTGCCCGGGGCCCTGCTTCCCTGGTACCGGGAGAACCGCCGGGTGCTGCCCTGGCGGGAGGAGGTGTCCGCCTACCGGACCTGGGTGTCGGAGATCATGCTGCAGCAGACCCGGGTGGCGGCGGTCATCCCCTATTTTCAGCGGTTCATGGCGGCCTATCCCACGGTGGAGGACCTGGCCGCCTGCGACGAGGGGGAGCTGATGCGGCTGTGGGCCGGATTGGGATACTACAGCCGGGCCAGGAACCTGCGCCGGGCGGCCCAGGTGATTGCGGAGGAATACGGCGGGGCGTTCCCCCGGACGTATCAGGAGCTGATGGCGCTGCCGGGGGTGGGGGACTACACCGCCGGGGCCATCCTGTCCATCGCCTTCGGGGAGCCTGTCCCGGCGGTGGACGGCAATGTGCTGCGGGTGGCCGCCCGGGTGGGCGGCTGTGAGCTGGACATTCTGGACCCCAGAAACCGGCGGCAGTTCCGCCGCCGGATGGAGGCCGTCATGCCCCGGCAGGAGCCGGGGGCCTTCAACCAGGCGCTGATGGACCTGGGGGCCGGGATCTGCCTGCCCGGCGGCGCGCCCCTGTGCAATACCTGCCCGGCGGCGGACTTCTGCGCCGCCCGGGAGCAGGGACGGCAGCGGGAGCTGCCGGTGCGGGCCCCCAAAAAGGAAAAACGCCTGGAGGAAAAGACGGTGTTCCTGCTGCTGGGACCGGAGGGCACGGCCCTGCGGCAGCGGCCGGACACGGGACTGCTGGCGGGCCTGTGGGAATATCCCCATGTGCCCGGCCGGCTGACGGAGGAGCAGGCGGCCCGGCAGCTGCGGCAGTGGGGGCTGACGCCCCGGGCCTGGCTGCGGCAGCTGGACGCCCGGCATATTTTCACCCACATCCGCTGGGAGATGACCGGCTACCTGGTGCAGGTGGAGGGCCGGGGCCCGGCGGACTGGCTCTGGGCCGACGGGGCCCGGCGGCAGCGGCTGGCGATCCCCTCCGCCTTTGATCAATTCACGCGGGCCCTGCCCGCAGAAGGAGACTGACGATGGCGCAGCTTTATTTCAAATTCGGGGCCATGGGCTCCAGCAAAACCGCCAACGCCCTGATGGCGCGGTTCAACTATGAGGAGCGGGGCCAGGAGACCCTGATGGTGAAGCCCCGGCTGGACACCCGGGACGGGGACCACATGGTCTCATCCCGCATCGGCCTGACCCACCCCTGCATCTATTTTGACGAAATGCGGGCCATGGCCGACGAGGAATTGCAGAAATACGCCTGCATCATCATCGACGAGGCCCAGTTCCTCACCAAGGACGAGGTGTTTTACCTGGTGCATCTGGTGGACGACTGCGGCATCCCGGTGCTGTGCTACGGGCTGAAGGTGGACTTCCGGGGCCAGCTGTTCGAGGGCAGCTATTATCTGCTGGCCATGGCCGACAAGTTGGAGGAGGTCAAGACCATCTGCTGGTGCGGCAAGAAGGCCGCCTTCAACGCCCGGTTCGACAGCCGGGGCCGGGTGGTGAAGGAGGGCGAGCAGGTGGTGCTGGGAGCCAACGACCGGTATACCAGCCTGTGCCGCCGCCACTGGATGGCCGGGGACCTGGGGCCGGACTTCCACATCCGCCGGACATGAGGTGCACGCTTTGCCCCCGTATGTGCGGCGCGGAGCGCACGGAGACCAGAGGGGAGGGCTTCTGCCGGATGCCGGCGGGGCCGGTGGTGGCCCGGGCGGGGCTTCATATGTGGGAGGAGCCGGTGATCAGCGGCACCCGAGGCAGCGGCACGGTGTTCTTCTCCGGCTGCACCCTGGGCTGCGTGTTCTGCCAGAATCACGAAATTTCCGCCCAGGGCGTGGGAAAGCCCGTGACGGTGGAGCGCCTGGGGGAGATATTCCGGGAGCTGATCCGCCAGGGGGCCCACAACATCAACCTGGTGACCCCGGGGCACTTCGCCCCCTGGGTGGCCCGGGCCCTGGAGCCGGCGCTGCCGGTGCCGGTGGTGTGCAACACCGGCGGCTATGAGCGGGTGGAGACCCTGCGTCTGCTGGAGGGGAAGGTCCAGGTGTATCTGCCGGACATGAAGTACGCCCTGGAGGAGCCTGCCCGGCAGCTGTCCGGCGCAGGGGACTATCCCGCCGCGGCCCGGGCCGCCATCCGGGAGATGTTCCGCCAGGTGGGGCCCTGGGAAATACGGGAGGGCCTCCTGGTCCGGGGGGTGCTGATCCGGCACCTGGTGCTGCCGGGACAGCTGGAAAATACCCGCCGGGTCATCGACTGGGTGGCGGAGACCTTCCGCCCCGGGGAGGTGCTGTTTTCCCTGATGAGCCAGTATACCCCCCAGCCCGGGGCCGCAGGCCCCCTGGCCCGGCACGTCACCCGGGCGGAGTACCGGGCGGCGGTGCGGTATATGGAAAACTGCGGCATCCGGGACGGCTTCACCCAGGAGCGCACCTCCGCCCGGGAGGAATACACCCCGGCCTTTGACCTGACCGGCGTGTAACCGCCCCACGATTGCCGATGAATGGACTATTTTCCAGATCCGGCAAAAAAGTACTTGCTTTTTCCGTAAGCGGACATTATAATGGTTGTTACAAAGCAGGGTAAAGGAGGGTTATGTTACCATGAAAAAGATTCTTGCTGTTCTGACGGTTATTGTGATGCTGGGCTGTATGCTCTCCGTCACGGCCTTTGCCGACGGCGGCTATGTCCCCAGCCCCAAGCACGACGACGAGCCGGGCACCACCCCCACCTCCCCCCAGACCGGCTACGACCTGGGCATCGGCAGCGTGGTGATGGCCATTGCCGTCAGCGGCGGTGTGGCTTACGTCTGCACCAAAAAGGCCCACACCCGGGCATAACGAAGTCCATCCAATAACGAGGAGCCCCATAAATGCTGAGCCGTTTATGGGGCCTTTTTCCCGTTCTGAACAAAGGAGAAATGTCCTATGAAGCGTCCTGTGCGCATCCTGCTGACGGTGGTGGCCGTTATTGCGGTGATCGTGTGTATTTTCTGCATCCTGTTTATCGTTCAGTACGTCCGGGGCAAGTCCCTCAGCGATAAGCTGGGGGAGAGCTTTACCTCCGGCGTGGTGGTGAAGCCCCGGGACCCCGCCGACGACGGCCAATATATGACCATCGACGTGGACTTCGACAGCCTCCACGACATCAATCCGGAGATTTACGCCTGGATCGAGGTTCCCGGCACCAACATCAACTACGCCGTGGTGCAGAGCGCAGCAGACGACCTGTTTTACAACGACCACGGCGTGGACAAGACCTATTACTCCGGCGGCAGCATCTTCTCCCAGCGGTACAACACCACCACCTTCCAGGACCCGGTGACGGTGCTGTACGGCCACAACCGCCAGTCCCAGACCATGTTTGCCCAGGTGAACAACTTCGCCGACGCGGCGTTTTTCGACCGGAATCAGAAGATCCTGATCTATACCCCGGACAAGGTGTATGAATACACCATCTTCGCCGCCTATCCCCACTCCAGCGAGCATCTGCTGCTGTGCCACGACTTCACGGACCCCCAGCAGTTCGCCGACTACTTCGCCTCCCTGGGGGAGGCCATCAACGCCAACTACCGCCGGGAGCTGTTTCCCCAGGCCGGGGACAAGGTGCTGACCCTGTCCACCTGCTACCGGCAGAACCGTATGCAGCGCTTCCTGGTCCAGGGGGTGCTGACGGAGACCTATGATGTTATCAAATAAGGAGCCCCCTATGGAACAGAAAAAACAGGAAGCCCCGGTGCAGCAGAAGAAAAAGCGCCTGTCCACGCCGCTGCTGATTTTCATCATCCTCATGGCGGTGACGGCGGTGCTGTGCGCCATTGTGGCGGGCATCTGGCTCCACGGGCGCAGCAGTCTGCGGAACGGAGGCTCGGCCCCCACCGTCACCCCCGGCGGCACGGAGCAGCTGGACAGCTACACCGTCCTGCACGACGGAAAATATTACCGTTATAAGGAGCACATGGTGAACCTGCTGCTGATCGGCGTGGACTCGGACAACAAGCCCGCCGCCCCCCTGCCTTACGGCAGCGACAACCAGGCGGACGTGATCCTGGTGGCGGCTCTGGACACCGACGCCAACAAAATGACCCTGATCTCCGTGTCCCGGGACACCATGTGCGACATCGGCGTGCCGGATGACACCGGCGAAATTTCCGGCGTGGCCCACACCCAGCTGGCCCTGTCCTTCTCCAACGGCGACGGCCTGTATGAGAGTTGCCGCCTGTGCCGGGAGGCGGTGTCCCAGCTGTTTTACGGCCTGCAGTTCGACGGCTGCGCCGCCTTTTACATGGGCGGCATCGGGCGGCTCAACGACGCCGTGGGCGGCGTCACCGTCAACGTGCTGGACGACTATCCCTTCACCAACGTTCCCGGGGGCTGGAATATGTACCCCGGGCAGAACGTGACCCTGACCGGCCAGCAGGCCCGCATGTACATCCAGTGCCGCCGGGGCGACGCCACCGGCAACGAGGACCGCATGCAGCGTCAGAAGCAGTATATGCTGGCCCTGATCGGCCAGGCCAAGGCCCGGGTGGCCTCCAGCCCTGCCAGCGTCCTGCCGCTGTACAACGCCGTCAGCGACTATGTGCTGACGGACCTGGACCTGGGCAAGCTGACGTATCTGGCCACCCAGGCCGCCGGGATGAGCTTCTCCGGCGATATGCTGCGGGTCACCGGCCAGGCCGCCCTGGGCGACGGCAACCGGGTGGAGCTGACGGTGGACCAGGAGGCCCTGTACGACCTGATCCTGGACGTGTTTTACGACGAAATCCCCGCCCCGGCCCGGACCGGCGGCTCCTGATGCCCCGGCCTTTTGCCAGGCATAACCACAAAACATTGGATTTTTTGTCTCCCGCGTGGTATGATAGGAGACAAAACGAGAAACGGGAGGTTTTTTTACCATGGCGATGATCGGATATGTGGCCCGGGTCCTCACCGGCGTCCGCTTCAAGAAAATGAACCACATGATCGACGTGGTGCACCAGAAGTGCGGCCAGAACAAGGTCCGCACCTTCTTCGATATGCTCTGGTGCGCCGTGCGCTACGGCGCGGGGTACTATGATTACACCATGTTCGGCTTTTACGACATGACCGGCGCACAGCGGGACACCTACCTCACCCGGGTCCGCAACAAGAAGGTCAGCAACATCATGAACGACATGGCCCACGACGACGATTTTGACGACAAGCTGCTCTTTAACGTCCGCTTCGCCAAGTATCTCCGCCGCCCCACCCTCAACGGCGAGACCGCCACTCCGGAGCAGATGGCCCAATTCCTGGAGGGGCAGGAGGCCATCTTCGCCAAGATCAACCACGGCTCCTGCGGCAACGGCGTGGAGAAGCTGTATGTGAAGGATTTTGAATCCCCGGCGGCCATGCTGGACTATATCCGGGAGAAGAAGCTGGTGGTGCTGGAGCATGTCCAGGCCCAGCATCCCGACATGGCGCGCCTGCATCCCCAGTCCGTGAACACCATGCGCATCTGCACCGACCTGGTGGACGGCCAGGTGCACATCGCCTACATCACCCTGAAAATGGGCCGGGGCGGCGGCGTGTGCGACAACTCCGGCCAGGGCGGCATCCTCTGCCGGGTGGATATCGACACCGGCAAGATCTGCTCCCCCGCCACCGATGACTATTTCAACGTCTTTGACAAGCACCCCGACACCGGCATCCCCCTGGTGGGCTATCAGCTGCCCATGATCGAGGAGGCCAAGGCCCTGGCCTGCCAGGCCGCCCTGGAAATTCCGGAGGTGGGCCATGTGGGCTGGGATATGGCCGTCGGCCCCGATGGCCCTGCCATCATCGAGGGCAACGACTTCCCCGGCACGGACCTGTGCCAGCTGGCCCCCTTCTGCCCGGAGAAAACCGGCCTGTGGCCCTATTACAAGGAGCTTCTGCACCTGTAAGCGAATCAAACGCAAGAGCGGCGCTGCGTGGCAGCGCCGCTCTTGGTCTGTCCCGGCTCCCCCTTGGACCGGGGCAGGGGAGCCGCGTGGAAATGCGGGGTTTACGGCTTGACAGACGGCTCTGAACGTGATAAAGTACACGATACTGGGGCGTCAGGCCGCTGTCTGCGGCGAAACGGCCCAAAAGTTTACAAAACCTTCAAACTTTTTATGATATAATGTCCTGAGAATAGGATTTTCGGCCCCGCACCTGACAGGAAGGGATGCGCCGGGCCAGGATGATGAAAAAAGATTTTCCAAGTATCTAAAAAGGTAGTTTCTGCGGTAAAGGAGCGCAGTGTGCTATGTGGATGCCGTCTCTTGATCTGGCGACGGGCCTGTGGGCCCGGATGCGCCGGACTTTGTATACACTTTTTTCCCGGCTCAGCCGGGCCGCCCAGCGCTTTTGGATGAGCCGGGCGTATTTTCCCGTTCTGCTGACCATGTCTGCGGCGTTCATGGCCGCCGGCGAGCCGGTCTACGGCGCAGCGGCCCTGGGGTGCATCGTCATCTGGCTGCTGGCCGCCTGCCCGGACCTGCTGGCCCCGGTTTGCCCGTTTTTCATGGCCTTTCTCATGTCCACCCAGTGCTATGGCCAGCTGTCGGATTTCCTGCCCTGCGCGGCGCTGGTGCCGCTGCTGGTGCTGGCCCTTCTGTGGCACTTTGCCGTCTGGCCGGTGACCCTGCGGATCGGCCGCAGCGGCCTGGGCCTGGCGCTGGTGTCCATCGCCGCCCTGCTGGGGGGCTGCGACGTGGTCTCCCGCAAGCAGGCCATGGAGCCCCTGTCCCTGTACTATACCCTGGGCCTGGGCGTGGGGATGCTGGTGCTGTATGTGCTGTTCCGCTCCCACCTGACGGAGAAGCGGTCCTATGACCTGCACCGCCGGTTCGCGGAGATTTTCTGCGCCCTGGGCCTGTGCATGGCCCTGGCGGTGCTGCTGGCCTATGGCAAGGCCTGGGCGGCCAGCGGGCATATCGGCGGCGTGCCGTATCTGTCTTACCGCAATTTTGCCACCTCTGTGCTGCTGACGACCCTGCCCATGCCCTTTTACCTGAGCCTGCGGCACCGGGGTCACCTGGCCACCGCCGCCGTGCTGGCCCTGGCCCTGGCCCTGACGGGCAGCCGCAGCGCCCTGCTGTTCGGCGGCATTCTCCTGACCCTGTGCTGCGTGTACCTGATGCGCAGCGGCGTCATCAGCCGGCGCTGCCTGATGCTGCTGGCGGCGGCCGCCGGCATCGGCATCCTGGCCCTGGGCCCGGCCCTGCTGGAGTGCGTGTTACATAGCCGCATAGGCGAGGACATTCAGGACAGCAACTCCGACCGGCTGCAGTTTCTGGCCCGGGCGGCGGACGATTTCCTGCGCCACCCGGTGTTCGGCATCGGCCTGTGCAGCACCCGCAACGCCGACGTATTCACCGGCGTGGAGGGCAGCATGGTGTTCTACCACAACAGCCTGGCTCAGGTCATGGGCAGTATGGGCCTGGTGGGCATCGTGGCCTATGGCCGCCTGCTCCACGACCGCATCGCCCTGCTGCGCCAGGGGAGCCGGGACCCCTTTGTCCGGATCCTGACCCTGTCCTATCTGGGTATGTTCCTGATCTCCCTGTGTAACCCCGGGGAGTTCTGCCCCTTCCCCAACGCCGCCCTGATGGTGATGGTGTTCGCCCAGGCAGAGGAGGCCGTGGGGGACGCGGCCGTCCCGGTGCGGCAGCTGCTGGCCCGCCATCTGGGCGCCCCGGCAGGGTTCCTGCAATTCTGAATCCGTCTGTAAATTTAAGATTATATAAAGCATTGTGCCGGGGCGTCAGCCCCGGCACAATGCTTATTTACTTTGCCCTTTTGGAGGAAGTTTATTCCGCCGCCGCGCAGAGGGCGGCAAAGTAGCGATAGAAGGGCAGAAGGGTCTTCAGGTCCTCCGTGACCCGGGAGGCGAAGTCCGGGGAATAGAGGCTCTCGTCCAGAGGGACCTCGTGGGACAGGGTCAGGGACTTCTTCTGATACCAGGGGCGCAGCAGGTCGCTGACCTGGCCCTTGCTGCGGACATAGTCCGGGCCGTTCAGCTGAAACACCTCCTGGCGGTTAAACGCCCGCACCAGCTTCTCCAGGGGCCTGGGGTCCCGGTCGATCTGCTGGCGATAGCGGGTCATCAGGGCGGCGGAGGCGGCCCAGAAGCCCATGCCGTAGCTGTAATAGTCCGGGGCGATTTCAAAATAGAAGGTGGGGCGGCCGGTCCAGTCCTGGTCTCCGGTGCGGACGCAGAACCACAGGTGGTCCTTGTAGGGCCCCTGGCCGTGGAGCCGCCGGGCGTCCCGGTAAATGCGGCTGACCTTCAGAATCAGCGGCTCTTGGGGCAGGGCTGCCGACAGCCCTTCGTACACCGCCTGGCCCAGCTCCCGGGTGGGGGCCAGCAGGTGCTGTTGATAGTCGTCCTTGTGGGCCAGGAACCAGCCGCGTTCGTTGTTGAAGCGGATGCCCCACATGAAATCCACGGTCTCCTGGCTGTATCCCTGAAACATAGCGCATCTCCTTTGCGTTGGGTTTGGCTACAGTGTAAACCCTGGGGCGAAATTTTGCAAGGGCTGGAAATTGGAACGGGAATCTGCTATACTATCGGTCAGATTCTGCAAAAACCGAGGAGAACACCATGCTGGATATCTTTTTGTACGCCGGGCGGGCCATTATACCATTGCTGCTGATGATGGCGCTGGGCTGCGGCCTGCGGCGGGCGGGCCGGTGGAGCGACGATTTTTACCGCCAGCTCAACGGCTTCTGCTTTCATGTGCTGCTGCCGGTGCAGCTGTTTCTGAACGT
>UMHJ01041462.1_pt1 | contig 18357 bp, 18 predicted proteins | sample 1965511 | NCBI WGS metagenome assembly UMHJ01 (sample SAMEA4836096, study PRJEB28245) | human gut metagenome | biome: gut microbiome; material: fecal sample | place: Denmark | collected 2008
GAATATATCGACACTCCCGGCGGCGGAATCTGTCAGGTAAGCTCAACACTGTACAACTCATTGCTGCTTATCGGCCCCGATATTCGCATCGTCAGCCGCTCCCATCACTCAATCCCCGGAAGCTATGTTGCAATGGGACTTGACGCAACCGTTTCGTATTACGGACCCGACCTTGTGTGGAGCAATGCAGCGGAATCTCCCATGTTCCTTTTTGCCTATGCGGACATGCGGACAAAAACAGTTTACACCTTTGTTTACGGCACGCAGCCCGATGACGGCACGCATTATAAAATCTGGTCGGATACCATAGAAAAGCTCGACCCTCCCGAACCCAAACGCATTGCCGAACCGCTTTGGCCGACAGGATATTCGAAAATGGTCATTTCGCCCCGTTACGGCTACGTCGTTGAAGTTTACAGGCAGCTTATCGGTGCGGACGGTCAGCCGGCAGGCGATGTTGAAAAGCTCTACACTGACAAATACGTTCCTGTGCAGGGTGAGCTGCATTACGGCACCGGCAGCTCGACTCTTCCCGTGCCGAACCGCTGAAAATAATTGCCAACCGCTATTGACAAAAACCTGAATTGCTATTAAAATGTATTGAAGTTTCGATTCGACCAACGAACTAACCGGAAGGAGACTAATGATGAACAAGAAAGTATTTGTAAAACTTATTGCACTGCTTATGGCGGCTGCAATGCTGCTCGGTGTCTGCGCCTGCTCCGCAACCGACAACAACCCCACCATCGGCAAAATCGGCAAGGTGAAAATTACACTTTCACAGTACCAGCAGATTTATCAGCAGTACAGCTATTACGCAAATAGCATGGACGATTTCAACGGTTTTATTAAAAACCAGCTCATCACCTACGGCGTGACTCTTAACAAGTGCTATGAACTCGGCCTTGACAAAGAAATCAGCCAGGACGAGCTTCAGAAGAACGTTGATGCTAAGCTTGATCAGGCAATTGCAAGCTACAAAGTCGATGCAAGCATCACCGACGAGGCTGCCATCCGCGAAAACAAGCTTGATCAGTTCAAAGCGGCGCTTAAAAAGCAGGGCACTTCCTACAAAGCATACATGAAGTCCCTCAAGCAGTCCGAGCTTGAATCCATGATGATGGAAATGCTTCAGGAAAAAATCTATTCCGAAGTTCAATTCGACGCATCCGCTTTTGAAAAATACATCAGCGAGAACACTCTCTCCCAGAGGGATAACTACGGCAAGGACGTTTCCGCGTTCATGACCGCTTACAACTCCTACATCAGCGGTTCCGGCATGATCCCCCTCTACACTCCCAACGATATGTTCACCGTCAAGCACCTTCTCGTTCAGTATGACAACTCCGACAAGGTCAGCGATACCGTTGAAGGCGTTTTCACCGATGAACAGAACAAAAAGCTTGATGAAATCCGCAAAGCACTTGAGAGCGGCATCTCCCTCGATGAGTTTGTTGACAAGTATGTCACCAACGGCGATTACCAGAGCGACACCGTATTCGTGTCCGCAACTCCCGACCCCTCGGCAACTCCCAACCCCGATGCAACTCCCGAGCCCACTGCCGATCCCGATTCCCCCGGCGGCTACAAAGAGCACGGCTACATCATGAACGAAGACCTTCTCAGCAAATACTTTGACGGTTTCGGCGCAGCAGCCTGCCTGCTTTTCTACGGCGATGATTGGAAGATTCCCGCTGAGTCCGCATCCCCCGCACCCGATGCAACCGATGCTCCCAAGACCACGGATGCTCCCGCAACGGATGCTCCTGCAACCGATGCTCCCGCAACCACCGATGTTGCTTCCACCGACGCTCCTTCAACGGACGCTCCCGCAACCACCGATGTTGCTTCCACCGATGCTCCCGCAACGGATGCACCCGCAACCGATGCTCCCACCACCGATAAACCCGCCGACGACGAGACCGACCCCGTCAAGAAGTACGGCATCAAGATATACACCACCACCGACGGTCAGAAGATCGCAGAAGTCACCACAAAGACTTCCGGCGGCGGCGTACACTTCATCTTCATCAACGAAAGGCTTGATGCAGGCGATACCGTTATCAAAGCTGAGAACGATGATGCAGCTTACAGGAACGCCAAGAAGTTCTACATCGAAAAAACGGAACAGGATCACTACTCCGAATGTTTCACTGAGTGGAAGAACAACACAAAGATTCGCATGAACGACAAGTATATCGACACTTATGCAAAGCAGTTCCTCGGCATTGCCTGATAGGTATTTCGAAAAGAGCTGAATAAGCTAAGCGATATCCGAACAAAAACCCCCGAGAAATCCGTCAACGGAATTCTCGGGGGTTTGATGTATCTATCTTAAATCACGCAATCACGTTTATAAGACTCTCCGGCAGAAGGCAGCAGCCGTAGTCCGATTCAAATGCAATCAAAGAGCATTCCTCGAAACAGAGCAATTTTTCATCTTTCAAAAAGCTTACTGCCAGTCGTATATTCATTCCTCCGCAGGCATCAGCTGCGCCGTTGCTCCGTGCACTTTCGATTATGCGTTCCGTTTCCTCTGCATCCGTTTTTTCAACCGAAACCACGGTGCATTCCACATGCTCGGGATAAAAGTCGGCCGCCCCGTCACCGCAAAGCTTAACGACAATTCTGTGCAGCAGCAGCGAACGAATTGATTCACCGAGTTTTGATACGCCTGATGTCGGAACAAGCTTGCCGCAGCCTTCCCGCAGTGCAGACAGGTGAGCAGGGTGCAGCATTTTTTCTAAATTGACCGTTTCACCCGTATTCAAAAAATTCTGCAATGCTTCCGCAACGCGAGCTGAATCTTCTTCACCGCACTCTCCGCTCACGGAAGCCGGGATGTTCGGCTGTTCGCAGCTTTCATCAGAATGCGAGGAATTTGCCGCATATAACATTGACAGCAGCTCATCAACCGGAAGCAGCTCCGATGACGGGAACGGCATTATCGCCGCCGCAGTTCCCGCAAGCACAATAAAAACCATGCATAAAAGCATGAATGCCGGAATCGGAAGCATCGCTCTCCTGCTCCGATGTTTTCTGCCGCATTTCATGCCCCGTTCTTTTTCATTCATTGTCATGACAATTCCTCCATGCATCCCGTCTGTCGGGTTTATTCTTCCCGCAGAGCATATCGGTATTCTTCCCAATGCATATATTCATCGGGTATTCAAAAAAAGCCCTGCACGCAAGCGTGCAAAGCTTTTTTGAGCAGTTATTCAAAATCAAATATCAGTCTACGATTCCATCGTTGAAGCTTTCCGTATCACCGTAGGACGTGTAATTCGTTCTGCCGCGATGTTTGGGCTTTGAGTACGTTTTGGGTACTTTATTCACGCAATGAATCAATGAAAACTCGCGTTTTGCAATATCCGTTATTCCGCGATTCAGGCAGCTTACGCCGTTCAAATAACGAAGCAGGCGAATTCCGAAGATTCTGAAAACGAGTGCGGCCGCAAGCGCAATGTACGGGTGCGCAGTAAGCTTGACAGAGGCGGAGATTTGCAGCTCATTCTGTGCACCGAACGCTGCAACGGCAGCGCCGAGTTTTGCATTGCCGATAAGCACCGCAATTATCAACACCAGCAATCCGACAATGTACATCGTGCTGCCGACACGCGCAAAATAGTAGCGCAGTTTTCCCCTTGAAAACAAACCGATAATCCCGAACAGCAGGAAATGAATTCCGCAGAGCATAAAATAGCTCTCAGCTGCAAGCAAAATACCCTCCGCTGCCGTGATCAAATCCGCGTATTGATTCATATCCGTGCCGAAAGTTCCGGCAAGTCTTGACACCATGCCGCAATAATATGAGAACTGCGGTTTAAGCTGAAGAATTGTCAGCCTGTCGTCAACAACATTTGCCGAAACATATTTCACATTCAGATGAAACCACGGCATCGCAAGGCTCAAAATCAGCAGCAATGCAAACACAGCGCAAAGCGGTTTGCTGAAATTGAATTTGCAGCGTTTTTTTCCGGAAACCTGAGCCGCTTCACCGCTGAAGCTGTCATCAACAACGGTTCCCGTGCTGTGTGAATCCCTCACGAGTTTTCTTCCGCAAAGCGGGCAGTACTCGCCGGACTCTACCTCAATTTTGCAATCAGGACAATACATTTTTTCCTCCAATCTTTATTTACCCGAGATTTTTTCAGGCTTCAGTATGTGATTTTTATGTCATTCGCACTGAAAACAATATTTATTGTGCCAAGCTCGTCCGTACGGTATATCTCAGCATTAACCTGCTTCAGTTTTTGAATTGTATCGTAGTCGGGATGTCCGTAGCTGTTGCCTTTTCCGACGGAAATTATTGCGTATTCCGGGCTGACAGCCTCCAAAAAACCGAGAGAGGAGCTTGTCGTTGAACCGTGATGCGGCACTTTCAAAACATCGGCATCGAACAAATATTTCTCATTGTTCAGCATTGCAGCCTGCTCGGAACGCACGGTTGCATCTCCGGTGAAAATCATCGAGTGATTTGCGTATTCCACGCGTATGATAAGGCTCCATTCATTCCAATCCGTCTTTGAATACTCATCAAATTCCGGTACGGGCGAAAGAACTGTCACCTTGCAGTCGCTGTCCCAATCAATAACATCTCCCGCCCATACATAACTGCATGGAATGTCTTTTTCTTCAAGCACGGCGTTGATTCGTTTTTGAATCCTCGTTTCAAATCCCGCTTCGGACATCACATATTTTCCGACATCAAAAGCATCGAGCAGATACGGCATTGAACCGACATGATCCGAATGGGTGTGCGAGCCGATAACAACATCAAGCTGCCGAACACCCTTTTCGCGGATAAACTGCTCAATCTGCTTTGAGTTTGAGGATTCGCCGGAATCAATCAGCATCGTTTTGCCGTTCGGCGAAATAATGAAGAATGAATCGCCCTGACCGACGTCAAGTGCGAATATCTGCATTTCGCCGTCAAAATTTCCTATGGAATTACCCATTCCGGCATATAAACCGTATGCGGCAGCAAGCACGGCAATGATAATGCCGATGATGCGCACACCGATGGGCAATGACCATTTTTTATTTCTTTGCTTTTCCATGCTATCAATTATACAGTAATTTGAGCAGAAATTGCAATATATTTATTGATTTTGACAAAGAATTAACGGTTATGCCTGTCTGCCTCCGTGAGCTTGGCGTCCTGTGCGTTGGCTTTAAATGCGAATTTGTATCTGCGGATGTTTTTTGCAAAAAATTGCGGTAAAACACAGGATTTACTCCTCTTCCGCATTCAGATACGGCTTTATGCCGTCGAGCACCGGCAAAGTGATCGTGAATGCCGCGCCTGTCTGCATATTCACGGCTCTGATGCTGCCGTGGTGCGCTCTGACAATATCATTGGCCATTGACAAGCCGATTCCGTAGCCTGCTTTTGCGGCGGCTCCGCGATGAAATCGTTCAACCATGAGCGGAAGTTCATCCTCCGGAATGCCCGCACCGTGATCCTCAATGCGAACTTCAATGTTCTGTATGCAGTCTTTGATTATGACGTTAACGGCAGTTCCGCGGGCGGTATGCTCAACGGCGTTTTTGATTATGTTGCTTATCGCCTGCGGCAGCCAAAAAGCATCCGCGGAAATGCAAATTGAATTCTTTGGTTCAAAAAGCAGTTCAACGCTGCGGGCTTCGGCAAGAGGGCTCAGTTCATCACAGCATTCCTTTATTGCTTCTGAAAGATCGATTTTTTCCGGAACCATCGTTATTTTGCCGGATGCGAGCTGGCTTGATTTCAATACCCTGTCCACCTCGTCCGTGAGGCGGTTCATGCAAAGCTGACTCTTCTTCAAAGCTTCAACCTCATCCGGAAGCTTCAATTTCATTTGCAGAATATCCAGTCGAATCTGCAATGCGGTCGCAGCGTTTTTGATTTGATGCGCAATGTTTTCAACAAAATGCGTCATTTCTTCTTCACGATGCGCGGAAGCGGCACGCATGAGCGAAAACTGTGCCGTAAGCTCGGAAAATGCGTTTTGAAGATTCGCAACAGCGCCTTCGTTCAATGTTTCTTCAATATCGTCCTCCGGATACAGCAAAAAATGCTCAACCGACTTTGAAAGCCTGTCGAGCTCACGTCTTTGCCTGCAAATATGAAACAATTCACCGCCGAGCGCCGCTGCAAGCAGGACGACAAGCCAAATCAGCCATTGCATTGCGTTTTCTCCGTTCGTTATCTTCCGTAAAAACTCTTATTGCTCCGTAACGGGCAATGTCCAGCGGTAACCTATGCCGCGCACGGTTTCAATGTAGGGCTTGCCGTTAACCTTTCCGAGTTTGTCGCGCAGCCGACTGATATTCACGCTTAAGGTGTTTGCGTCCACAAATGCCGAATCCTTATCCCAAACCAGATACAGAAGCTCCTCACGGGACACGGTCTGTTTCGAATGCGTTATCAATGCCGCAGCAAGCTTTGTTTCGGTTGCGGTCAGCTCAAGCACGTTCCCTTTTCGCCTGATGCGGCAGCTTGCGCTGTCGTAGCTGAGTTCTCCCGTTCTCAGGACTCCGCTGCTCTTTTTTGACGTGCGGCGCAGCAGAGCTTCAATGCGGACAAGAAGTTCATGCATCCTGAACGGCTTTGCAACATAATCGTCCCCGCCGGCACGGAACCCGCGCACAAGCTCGATTTCACTGCTGCATGCAGTTAAAAAAAGTATCGGCACATTTGAAAACTCTCTTATCCTGCGGCAAAGCTCGTAACCGTCATCCTGCCCTAAACGTACGTCCAGAATAACAAGATCCGCACCGCCGTCACGCATTGTCTGCATTGCGGCAGAGGCGCAGTCCGCGCATGAAACGGTATAGCCGTCGCTTTCAAGAATTTCCCGCAGCCCATCGGCAACGTTTTTATCGTCTTCAGTGACAAGTATATGTTTGTTCACGGCACTGCACCTCCTGCCTGTTTTCAGTCATTTAACCAACATCTCAACATCCTCATTCCCGTTCGGGATTCATTGTTTATTATAGCTGATTTGAGACAATCTTTCCATCCTCAATTTTAATTATTCTGTCCGCTTTTTTTGCGATCTCGAGATCATGGGTAACGATTATCAGAGTCTGTCCGAAACGCGCCGCACAGCTGCTCAGCAGGTTAAGCGTGTCCTCCCCCGCTTTTTTGTCCAAATTGCCCGTCGGCTCATCCGCAAAAATGATATGCGGCTTTGCAAGAATCGAGCGCGCTATTGCAACACGCTGCTGCTCACCGCCGGAAAGCTCATAAGGGTACTTTTTCAGCTTTTCTTCGATTCCGAGCATCTTTGTAACCTCTGCAAGAAATGTTTCGTCCGGCTTCCTGCCGTCCAGCCTCAGCGGCATACAAATGTTGTTCAGCACGGAGTACTCATCCAGCAGATTGAACTGCTGAAACACAAAGCCCATGCTGCGTCTGCGAAAGATTGCCATTTTTTCGTCAGAGAACGAGAACATATCCACGCCGCCGATAAGCACTTTTCCGGATGTCGGCCTGTCCAGTCCGCTCAGAACATGAAGCAGGGTGGATTTTCCCGATCCGCTTCTTCCGATTATCGCATAGAAAAGTCCCTTTTCAATCGAAAGATCGACTCCGTTCAATGCGTTCACCGCTCCGGATGATGTTTTGTACTCTTTGTACAGTTTTTCTGCCTGCAAAATAATTGACATAATTTTTCTCCTTATATTTCACAATAAATTTTCGTCCAAGATTCATCTTTCGTTCAAAACGGCCGTTCAGCGTGCGCGAAGCATTGCCGCAAGATCGTTTCTCGTCAGTCGATGCTTTGCTGCACGGGAGAGCAGGATGAGTATCGCTGCGCAGCTAACCGTAATGAGCACAACCGTCAGCGCGTTCGCTCCCCCCTGTGCAAGTCCCGAAAGACCGGATTTCACAAAATCAAGCACATTCATGTCTGCATTCACTTCCTGCCGATGTTTATAACGCGAAATTGCGGAAGCAAACATATATGCCGCATACACGAGCCAGCCGCACAATACTGCTGCTGCACCGCGCAGCGCAGCACGGCAATTCAGCTGCCACCGAAGCTGACGTTTGGACATTCCGAGCGCACGCAGAATGCCGAATTCGCGCTCTTCCCCCTCCGCTTCAAGCGTCAGAATGTTCCCGATAAGCAGCAGCATGACAAGTGCGATGCAGCCGCATCCCGAGTAAATCAATATGAGCTTTTGTAGATCCTCCTGTATATACGCTGCATACTGTTCACGGTTGTTGTTCATTGAAATGCTTTGTTTGGCAGTTATTTCAGCAAGCACACTGTCCGTTGAAACATAGCCGGCATTAAGGTCGGTATATACATTCGCAGTGTTATAGCCGTATTCGGCTTCAACAGCGTTTTTGTCACCGGTAACAAAGCTCCCGCAAAGGCTGCCCGGCTCGCATTCCGTCAGGATGTTTTTCAGGAATTCGTCCGAACAGAATACTGTGTACGGCTGATAAGCACCTGTGAGAATCAGATTGGTTTTTTCGTGATCGAATTCTGCCACGGCAGCGATGCTTACGTTTTTTGTGAGCAGCTTGCTGTAAGCGCCTAACCTGCATACATCTTCCTCCCGAATGAGTTTTGAACCGTAGCAGCCGACTGAAATTTCATCACCGGCCGATAAATCGGCTGCGCCGAAGTGTTCACGATTAAAAAACACTCCGCCGTCCGTTCCGACAGGAAAGGACATTATGACGCCTTCTCCGTTTGAAAACGCCCGCCATGCCGCCGCATCAACAGCGGAAGGGTCAATCAATGTGCCGAGGCTTTCCTCCGATAAGGCATACAGGCACACGGCTGCACCGTCCTCAAACCGCGGGTCATATTCACGCAAAGCGGTGAAAAGGCTGCTGTTTTTGTCGCCGTCGAACATCAGCTCCACCGTCATCGAATTTAATGCAGCTGCCTTTGTGACGCCGGGTATGCTCTGATAGGTTTTCAGCATATCCGCAGTAATAAGCTGTGCATTTCGACCATCCCTGATAAATGCAACCTCCGAAGATTCCGCATTCAGAACATATGCAGGTTGATTTTGCCATTTATGCATATCGGCTCTCGGATAAAGTGATTCCAGAATGCCGAATATAACCGCACCGCAGAATACAGCGGCAAGCAGCACGACCGCAATGCGGCGGAAAACTTCAAACGCATGCGCACGTCGGCGGGCTGTATGTATCCTGCCCGTCAGCGGCTCTGAAAGTGCGATGCGGAAAACAGTCATTCGCGCCGCAAATATCCCTGCAATCCAGCACAGTGCCGTGACTGCAAGCTGCGACAGCGGAACGTCCACCTGCACCGGTGCGGATTTTGCATACACAAACAGCTTCAAAATCAGCTTTGTTATAATGGTTCCGAGCAGTGTTCCCGCTCCAAGCGCAGGCAGGCACAGAATCAGCGTTTCAAACGTCAGCAGCAGTCTCAGCTGCCGTTTTGTTATGCCTATACTTCGAAAAAGAGCGATCCCTCTGACCTGCTTGCGGAGCTGAACAGCATATATGCAGACCACTGCAATAACGGTCACGGCAAGAATCAGGCAAATATAAAACGAATGATAATTCGCTTCACATTTATCCGAAAATGCGGCGGTGTTTATGCAAACAGCTTTGTCCGCATTTGTTCCGCGACGTGTTTTTTGCATGTATGCATTGATACTCTCCGCTGCCTGTCCGCGTTCCGCTTCATCAACTTCAAAAAAGAATTGACGGTTTGCTGCCGCAACCGAAACATGCGTTGCCCCCGCTGTGGACTGCTCATTCATCTGCGCAGCTGTTTCAATTGCTTTGGTCCGCAAATTTTCTCCCGCCGTATTTGTGATAAGCGCACCGCAAATCGGCTTTGAAAGCTTGTTCTCGCTCAATTGCCAAAGGCTCGAGTATTCGCGCAAAACACCGCACAGCGTGAAGGTGCATTCAACCGGGATTTTTATCCCTTCAACGGATTCTTCGGATTCGGCATCAAAAAGAACTGTGAAGGAAATCTCCTGTCCGATTGTATAATTCTTTCCGAGTTTCGAAAGAGCGGAAGCTTCCAACGCTATTTCACTGTCATGCTGCGGGAACTCTCCGTCCTGCAATTCGATTCGTCCGATTTTGAGCAAATTCCCGTCCGCCGAACCTACGGATGTGACCGCTGCGCCGCTTTTTGATACTGCCTGACCGTAGACCATCGCCGCTCCGATCTCTCCGATGCCGTTCACCGTGCTCAAAAACTCCGCATCGCCCTCAATTCCGTACGGTATTGCGCCGTACCATGCGCCGTAGGTGTTCAGCCTGTATTCCGCATTCGTTTTTATAATGCTGCCCGTTATGCAAAGCGTAACAAGCACAGCGGCAAATGAAATTGTCAGAATAATAACCGTAAGCAGGCTGCTGCGCTTTTTCCCTTTCAGCCCATGCAGCGCAAGTTTGAAAAGCTCTTTTTTCATTTTGCTCATTCCTCTCCGTTTTTTCGATTTTGCTTGAGTTTCCGACCGTGCAGCATCCTATGTTCGCTGCCCTTCAGCAAACAAAAGTATAGCATGCCATGCTTACAACAGGCTTTCAGCCGTGCTTACAGTTTTGTAAGTTTCGTGCCGCATATCCGAATTTAATCGGTATTCACTTATTATATCACAACTTCGCTGCAAAAAATTGCCGTACCGAACCGCCGTCCGACGCATTTCAAATGCGCGATAAAGCGGCTTCTCATAAGGCGAAATAAGTATATTCCTGTTTTTTCAATATATTTGCATTATTCAGGTTGACTAAACGATGAACATTGAGTATAATGTATCAGTAATTCGAGTCGGCCGCGGTCGGGTTGAATCATTCATTTCCCGCAAGAGAGAGGGGGGAAACTGATAATGGAAATCCGTGTTGGTGAAAATGAATCCTTGGAAAGCGCAATTAAACGTTGGAAGCGTAAATGTGCTCGTTCAGGTATCCTTGCTGACGCAAGAAAGCGTGAGCATTACGAAAAGCCCAGCGTAAAACGCAAAAAGAAGGCTGAAGCTGCAAGGAAACGCAAGTATTAATTGCATCCTGCTTTACCGTTTTTTCAAAATGAATCAGCTTTGCTGTCGTTCATTTTAAAAAGCGAATATGTTTAATCGAAGTGCAGAAGAGCGATTTCGCCCGTCTGCACTTCTTTCGTTTTTGTCTGTTTTTTCGGCCGACTGCCGCTCTTTCATGTTAACATGGGTTCACTAACACGGATTCAGCCGTCAGTTTTTAATCATCCTGCCGATTTCGGTGGACTCTATATACCTTTCTTTAATCGCCTTCAATTCCGTCATATGCGGCTGCGTCATATGGATTTTTTGCAGTTCCGCATTTTCCCATGTTTCGGCAAGCAGCAGTGTGTCGGGGTTTTGAACAGAGGCAAAGTATTCGTACCGCCGACAGCCCTTTTCATCAAGTATCAGCTGAAGAATTCCGCTCGATTTGACATCGTTCAGAAACGCTTCCCGCATTCCGGGTTTTGCGGTGTAGATAACAAACAGATTAAGTTCATCGTTTTCGTTCATATTCAGGTTAGTCCCCTTCAATTATTGTTTGTTCACGGTACAACAAAACCGCAGCAGCCGTGCCGATTCCGAAACGGGAATCACAAAGCTGCTGCGGCAATTTCAGGTTCTGTCGCAATTCGAAGCTCTCCCTCGACTGCGAAGAAAAAATCATTATTCGTCAGCCCTGTGCTGAGCAAAGAGCCTGCATGTTCGGCAATTCCGTGTTACGCAGTTACGCAAAGAACTTGCCGATTCGGCAATTCTGTGTTATGCAAAGAACTTGCCGATGATATCAACGATTTCAGCACCGATGCGCTTCTGAGCTTCGGTGGTGGAAGCACCGATATGGGGAGTGCAGCTGACATGGGGATGGCTGTAAAGAGCCTCGTTCTTGCTGGGTTCTTCTGCCCAAACATCAAGACCTGCTGCATAAACCTTACCGCTGTTGAGTGCATCAAGCAGAGCTGCTTCGTCAACATTGGTGCCGCGGCTGGTATTAATGATAACAACGCCGTCCTTCATCTTTGCGATATTTGCAGCATTGATGATTGCGCCGCCGTCAACTGCGGGAGCATGAACGCTGATGAAATCGGATTTTGCAAGCAGCTCGTCCATTTCAACATAGTTGATGCCGGTCTGCTCTTCGATGCCGGGAATATGGAAAATATCGAATGCGATAACATTCATGCCCATGCCCTTAGCCATCCTGCCGAGAGCCTGTCCGATTCTGCCGAAACCGACGATGCCGAGGGTTTTGCCGTGAATCTCAATGCCCTTGTATGCCTTCTTTTCCCATTTGCCTTCGCGCATGGTGTGACCCGCAACGCTGATGAAGCGAGCGCAGGAGAGCATATGAGCCATTGCAAGCTCTGCAACAGCATCACTGGAAGCGCGGGGAGTGTTCATGACCTTGATACCCTTTTCTTCGGCATATTTGTGGTCGATATTGTCGATGCCGACGCCGCCGCGGATGATAAGCTTCAGTTTGCCGGTTTCGCATGCCGCATCAATGATGGGAACGCGAACTTTGGTTGCGGAACGAACAACGAGAACATCAAAGTTCTTTACCTGTTCTGCAAGCTCTGCCGGCTCATAGAACTGTTCAACGACTTCATGACCCTGTGCGCGCAGTGCGGCAACAGCATTCTTTTCCATACCGTCTGATGCAAGAATACGCATAGTATAATCTCCTTAATAATGTATAATTTATCAATTGGGTGAAAACTGTCGCGGGCAGGGTGCGAAACGCTGCCCGCAGCAGTCGGCTGCATTTTTATTTAGTGACAGCAAACGGACTCAGGCTCAGCCCTTGTAATTTTCCTGCTCGTATTTGCGGAGGAAATCAACAAGAGCAACAACGCCTTCCTTGGGCATTGCGTTATAAATGGAGGCGCGCAGACCGCCGACGCTCTTGTGGCCCTTGAGGTTGTCAAAGCCCGCTGCCTTGGTTGCGGCAACAACTTCCGCATCTGTTTCTTTAGAAGCAGTTACAAAGGGAACGTTCATGAGGGAACGGAATTCCTTTTCAACCGTGCCGCGGAACATCTTGGACTCATCGAGGAAGTCGTAAAGAATCTTTGCCTTTTCTTCGTTCATCTTTGCCATGACTTCAAGGCCGCCGATCCTCTTGAGGTACTTGAATACCTGACCGCAGACGTAAATGCTCCAGCAGTTGGGGGTGTTGTACATTGAGCCGTTGTTCGCATGGGTAGCATAGCTCATGTAGGTGGGAACGAACTGGGGCAGATCCTCGCGGATGAGGTCTTCACGCATGATTACGATTACCATGCCTGCCGGGCCGATGTTCTTCTGTACGCCGCCGTAGATAACGCCGTAATCGGAAACATTGCAGGGCTTTGAAAGGAACATTGAGCTCTGGTCGGAAACAAGAATCTTGCCCTTGGTGTTGGGAAGAGTCTGGTATGTGGTTCCGTGAATCGTCTCGTTTTCGCAGATGTAAACATAATCCGCATCCTCACTGATGGGAAGATCGGAACAATCGGGGATGTAGCTGTAATTGCGATCCTCGCTGGTTGCAACAAGGTTGATCTTGCCGTATTTCTTTGCTTCGTTATATGCCTTTTTGGACCAGTTGCCGGTTACGATATAGTCAGCAACGCCGTTTTTCATAAGGTTCATGGGCAACATTGCAAACTGAAGCGTTGCACCGCCCTGAATGAACATGACCTTGTAGTTATCGGGAATGTTCATAAGGTCGCGCAGATCCTGTTCGGCTTCGTCGATGATCTGCTGGAAAACCTTGGACCTGTGGCTCATCTCCATGACGCACATGCCGCTGCCTTCATAGTTGAGAAGGTTGTCGCGCACGCTCTCAAGAACCTCAACGGGGAGGATGGAGGGGCCTGCGGAGAAGTTATAAACACGATCGTATTTCATAGCAAAAACTCCTTTAGAAAAAATAGTTCGCTTGTTTTTGGGAAGCCGGGCCGCGGTTGATTCAATGCTGTTCAACCTTTTCCCGAGAAAATCCCGTTAGATTGATTATAACGCTAATTCATGCCTTATTCAACCGCGAAACCGAGTTTTTTGCCTATATATTTTTTCTAATATTTTCTAATATTTCTGCCGCCTTCGTCCTGTTGTTTCGGCAGAATTCAGCCGTTCAGAATATATGTTCCGAGGTTCAGGTAACCTGCAAAAAGCAGCCATGCGATATACGGCAGCATCAAAATACCCGAAACTTTATCAAGTTTGAAAAACCTGCATGTCATTACAATCACGGTGATGAGCAGCATCACAAGCAGAACGAACGCCGCAAAACGAAGATTAAGCGTGAAAAAAAGCGGCGTCCAGAGCATATTCAAAATGAGCTGAACGAGGTAAACGCGGAGCGCACACGCCGCCTGCCCGCCTATATCCGAATTGTCTCCGCACCGAACTGTTCCTCCGCTGCGGTCCTGCTTGCCGATAATATATATTCTTGCTGCCGATATCCCCATCAAAACGAACAAAATTGTCCACACAACCGGGAAAAGCCACGACGGCGGTGCAAGCGGCGGCTGTCTGAGCGCGCCGTACTCCTTCATGGCGGACATTGCAAAGACGGAAGATATCCCTCCCGCCGCAAGCGCAGCCGCAATAGAAACGATGTACACCAATGTTTTGCTGATTTTTTTCGATTTCATAAAAGATTCCTTTCAACCTTTTTTATTTGCACTCGCAGCTGCATTCCGAAAACTCCGGGCGGCTCGGATTTGCCGCCGCTTTTGCTCATTCAGGTGCAGCTTCCATCAGCATTATTTGAAATTTTGCTAATATATATGCCCGATTGCTGCAAAAGTGCTTGCATATTGCTTAAAAAGGTGATAAAATACCGATGTTTGATTTTCGTCCCGTGTATTCGTATGCGGTTTTGCAGGGTATGTTCCGCATTCTGCGGTTTTTCCTTCAATCGCATTCAACCTCATACACGGCAGATTCGGCAAGGAGGTGTAACGAAATGGGTAAGTTTTGTGAAGTATGCGGTAAGGGCGCAATGAGCGGTAATCTCGTCAGCCATTCCAACAGGAAGACCAGGCGTATCTGGGCTCCCAACGTACAACGTGTTAACGTCATCGTCAATGGTACTCCTAAGAAGATGAATGTATGCACCCGTTGCCTGCGTTCCGGCAAGGTTCAGCGTAACGTCTGATTGCTGCTTTCAACGGTATCGCTATGAGAACAGAATTTTCTATGGATAAGATTGTAGCTCTGTGTAAAAACCGGGGCTACATTTTCTCAGGATCGGAAATTTACGGCGGGTTGGCGAATTGCTGGGACTACGGTCCGCTCGGCGTTCTTTTCCTTAACAACATCAAAGGCGCATGGTGGCGCAAATTCGTTCAGGAAAGCCCCTATAATGTCGGCGTTGACTGCGCGATTCTGATGAACCCCGAAGTATGGGTTGCAAGCGGGCACGTTGTCAATTTTAATGATCCGCTCATGGATTGCAGAGCCTGCAAAGCAAGGTTCCGCGCCGATAAGCTTATCGAAGATTATGCCGAAGCAAACGGTCTTGCCGATGTTCACCCCGACGGCTGGACAAACGAACAGATGGAAGCATACATCAACGAAAAGGGCATTGTCTGCCCCGAATGCGGAAAGCATGATTTCACCGGCATCCGCAAATTCAACATGATGTTCAAAACCTTCCAGGGTGTCAACGAAAACACGGCAAACGAGATTTATCTTCGTCCCGAAACCGCGCAGGGCATTTTTGTCAACTTTCAAAATGTTCAGCGCACGATGCGCAAAAAAATCCCGTTCGGAATTGCACAGATCGGCAAATCTTTCCGCAACGAAATCACTCCGGGCAACTTCATTTTCCGCACAAGGGAATTTGAGCAGATGGAGCTTGAATTCTTCTGCGAACCCGGCACGGAACTTGAATGGTACGACTACTGGCGCAGCTATTGCTACAACTTCCTCCGCAGCCTCGGCATGAGTGAGGAACGGCTGCGCAGGCGTGAACATTCACCCGAAGAGCTTTGCCACTATTCCAACGGCACAACCGATATCGAATATCGTTTCCCGTTCGGTTGGGGTGAACTCTGGGGCGTTGCAAGCCGCACCGATTATGACCTTAAAGCTCATGCGGAACACAGCGGCAAGAGCATGGAATACATGGATCCGTTCACGAATGCCCGATACATTCCCTATTGTATCGAACCCTCCGTCGGCGCAGGCCGCATGGCTCTCGCATTCCTCTGCGATTGCTACGATGAGGAGACTCTCGAAAACGGCGATGTTCGCAACGTTCTGCATCTGCATCCCGCGCTCGCTCCCTACAAGGCCGCCGTTCTTCCGCTTCAGAAGAAGCTCGGCGACAAAGCCAAAGAGCTTTATGCAATGCTGTCCAAGCATTTCATGGTCGATTACGATGAGACCGGTGCAATCGGCAAGCGTTATCGCCGCCAGGACGAAATCGGTACCCCGCTCTGCATAACAGTTGATTTTGAAACTGTTGAAGGCGATCCCGCCAACGATATGCAGAAGGACACCGTCACCGTTCGCGACAGGGACACAATGCAGCAGATTCGTTTGCCCATTGACCAACTTGTTCCCTATATCGAGAAAAAAATCGAGTTCTGAGTTTGAGCGGCTTACAGCCGCCGCCCATGCATAATCAACCCGCACGTTATATCCCCCGTGCGGGTTTTATGTGTCCTGATGCATACGGCTGTCTGCATCAAACCGGAAACAACTCGTTGTCAGCACTCGGCACGGAGTCAAGAGCCGATTCACGGAGTCCGCACACGAAAAAACCGCAGAGCGGAAAGCCCTGCGGTTTTTGGGAGATAAGTGTTGAAAATACTTTAGGAGTTTTCATCCGGCAGAAACTGCTCGGGCAGAGCCTGCCGTGTCATCAAATCAGCCCCTGAGAAGCTTTACGGTTTCGGCAAGCTTTTCAAGATCGGCAGCATTGCAGCGACCGAGCTTCTGCATTGCAACGACGAAATCGGAGAGACTTGCGCCCTCGTTGCCGTTGAGCAGATGACCGCGGGTCTGTGCAACATATTCTGCACGGGTAAGAAGGGGCAGATATTCGAAGCTGCGAACCTTCTTGCCGACGATTTTGATGAAGCCCTTCATGTTGAGGCGGTTAACGAAAGTCTGAACGGTCTGATAAGTCCAGTCATGGCCCTCGATTGCCTGCCAAATGTCGGTGATGATAACGGGTTTGCCTGCTGCCCAGATAATCTCCATTACTTCGAGTTCTGCAGCGGATACGTCTTTGATAATCATAGTCTTTACCTCACATATATTGTATTCACTGGTTATATTCTACTCTGTCCGGCTAAAAATTGCAATACCGCATTCAAGAATTTTTAACAAAAATTGCCCTGTTGGCACCAAAAAAAGCCACAAAACAGCATTTGTACTAATTTTGACTTATTAAGTACATGCAATTGCCACATTTTCTTGTCAGCCTGATTAGTTTGCAACCAAAGTTAACAGTATGTTAAAAAGGCATGGAATAAATTTTTTCGCCGTACGCGTAGTGCGCAAAGCGGGCTTACTGCGCTGAGCGGAACGCATTATACAAACTTCCGCATCCTTGCAAGAGCTGCTTTTTCAAGGCGGCTCACCTGCGCCTGACTTATGCCGACCGATTTTGCAACCTCCGTTTGTGTCTTCCCGTTAAAGAAGCGAAGTTGTAAAATTTTTCTTTCCCGTTCCGAGAGTTTGCTCATGCCTGTTGAAATTGCAATGCCGTCCAGCCAGCGATTATCGTCCGCCGTGTCATCCTTGACCTGGTCCACAATATAGACCGCATCACCGTCATCCCGAAAAATAGGTTCATTGAGCGAAATCGGATCGGAAATTGCATCCAAGGCGAAAACAACGTCGCTCTCGGGAACGCCCAATTCTGCAGCTATTTCGTTTAAACTTGGTTCAACACCCTTTTCATCAACCAGCCTGCTTCTGACCTGCATCGCGTGATAGGCCGTGTCGCGCAGAGAGCGGCTGACTCTTATGCTGCTGTTGTCGCGAAGGAATCGTCTGATTTCACCGATAATCATCGGCACGGCATATGTGGAGAAGCGGACATTATGGCTCAAATCGAAATTATCGATCGCTTTAATCAGCCCGATGCAGCCGACCTGGAACAAATCATCCGGCTGTTCGCCGCGGTTTGAGAACCTTTGAATAACGCTCAGCACAAGCCGCAGATTCGCCTGAATAAATTCATCACGCGCCGATTCATCACCTGATTTTATCCGTTCGAGCAGCTCAGTGCTCTTTTTATAGCTGATACGCGGAAGTTTCCCGGTGTCCACGCCGCAGATTTCCACTTTGTTGATTGCCATTGCCGACCTCCGATTCAAGTTTGTTTTTCGATTAACACGTCAAACAACAAATCTTTGATAAGCAATTGTTATT
>UMHJ01070076.1_pt1 | contig 17930 bp, 3 predicted proteins | sample 1965511 | NCBI WGS metagenome assembly UMHJ01 (sample SAMEA4836096, study PRJEB28245) | human gut metagenome | biome: gut microbiome; material: fecal sample | place: Denmark | collected 2008
CATTTACATTAGCATTAATTTTTACAACGCCGCCTGTAATAGTTGTAGAAGTAGCTCCGGATGCAGCTTCATCTGCCACAGAAGCAAGCATATTCTTAGCCATATACATTCTTGGGCTGTTATAATTATTGGCATTGCAGCTTACATCAAAAGTTCTTACACCATCTAATGTCGTTCCAAGATTTTTAGCCAGAAGCCCTGCTCTTGACTGGGCTTTTTTGGTTGCTATACCTAGAAGGTCATTACACTGAGCATCATATGTTGATACGGAAAAGTTAAGGTTGTCTACATTTGTTGCTCCAGCCTCTATTGCCTTATCAATCATTGAACCAACTTTATCAAGAGATTTTGTATGTACAATTACTCTGTTAGAAACTTCATATTTATCAAGATTTCTCTTACTTCCAGAGTATGAGTAGATTGGAGATGCGCTAAAATCAGATGTTTTAATATAGTCCCCATTTGAAGAATTAAGCATTGAGCTCAAAACTGAAAGAACTCTGTCTGAAGCTTCTTTATTTAATTGTGTAGCTTTTTGCATTGATTTGCTGTCAGAAGTCTGCACGGCAAAAGAGATTTCTGCCACATCCGGTGCGACTTCGGTATTTGCAGATGTGCTTACAAAGATATATCCTCTATCGTGAGAAACCTGCGTTACTGCCTGAGTTGATAATGGTGCACTTACTGCTATCAAACCCAATACAGCAGCTGTTAATAATGTTTTTTTCATAATTCCCTCCTAACTAATCTATTATATCATATAAACGATTTCTTTTAAGAATTGTTCATTTATAATAAAAATATGAAAGCATTAGTTTATCAAAATCAGACGATAAGCCTTACTGAGCGTAAGAAGCCGGAAATAATATCTCCGCGGGATGCTATAGTTAAAGTTGCCTTATCATCAATCTGCACAAGCGATTTGCATATTATAAGAGGTTTCGTACCGCAGGCTAAAGATGGTATTATACTCGGGCATGAGTTTGTAGGGGAGGTTGTAGAAACCGGAAGTGAAATTACAAACTTGAAAGTTGGAGATAGAGTCTGCGCGAACTGTGAAACTTTTTGCGGTGAATGCTATTTTTGCAAAAAAGGGTTTATAAATAACTGCGTCAACGGAGGCTGGGAGCTGGGGTGCAAAATAGATGGATGTCAGGCAGAATATGTCAGGGTTCCGTTTGCTGACACAGGACTTACAAAACTGCCTGATAACGTAACTTATGAAAACGCTCTTTTTGTTGGAGATATTCTTTCAAGCGGATACTTCGGAGCTGAGATGTGTGAAATTCAACAGGGAGATTACATTGCTGTTATAGGCGCAGGCCCTGTAGGACTCTGCTCTATGGCATGCGCCAGAACTTTTAACCCCGGTAAAATAATTGCTATAGATATTGATGAATTTCGTCTTAATCTTGCTCTAAAATTAGGACTTGCTGATTTTGTATTCAATCCACAACATTGTGATATAGAAAAAGAAATTAAAAAGCTTACTGAAAACAGAGGCGCAGATTCTGTTATAGAAGCTGCCGGAGGAAAAAACACTTTTGAAACTGCCTGGAAAATTGCACGCCCTAATGCGATTGTCGGAGTAGTTGCAATGTATGAGGAAAACCAGATTTTACCTTTGCCTGAAATGTACGGCAAAAATTTGACTTTCAAAACAGGTGGAGTTGATGCTGTTCATTGTAAAAAACTACTTGAGATGATTTCTAAAGGTATTATCAATACTGATTTTCTTATAACACATACATTTCAGCTGGATGAGATTGAAAAAGCATACAAATTCTTTGAGGCCAAGTCTGATAACTGCCTAAAAACTGCTATCAATTACTAAAGTTTCATTGTTTTTAAGATTAAAGGGCCTTTATCAAGCGGCTCTGTTACTTCGAGCTTTACGACATCAGCTTTTTCACCGGATTTTTCTTTAATTACATGTTGAACATTCGCAGAAGCTTCATTTACTGTATCTAATTCAATAACATTTTGAACGACATCATAAGTTTTTTCTGTAGCAGATACCGGTTTATCTTCTATATCAGGAAGAAGTTCAAATTTTTTGACCGCAGGTTCTGCCTGCACCATATCTATGTGGTGTCCAAATTCAAGAGCCCATCTTAACCCGAGATTTAAAGTTATACCGTTTCTGCCGCCGCTCTGAAGCATTGCAGAACCAAATGCCATAAAGTTATCCTTAAATACTTTTTGAATACCTACACCATATTGAACAAATGGTTTAATACTCATTTCCGGAAGTCTGACATTGTCTGCCATTACTCTTGATTTATCCATAAAGTTCATCACCGCATTAGCAGCTATGTATGGCTGCCAGCCGTTTTTAGTATTTGCAATAAATTTTACACCTGGCGCAACCTGAATTGCGTGCAGAGGATCAGAGTCGATTTTTGCACCGGCTGAATTTTTGTAATCAAAGGTATTTATAAATGTGTATGCCAGCATTAAGTTCGGTTGAATTATAAATTTTCCATCTTTAAATTCCAGATTATATCCGGTCTTATTGCCAACTCCTGCCAAAAGCATAACTGCATCTTCGTGGCCGTACATTGTAGATATATCTGACAAGTTTGCACCTGCGCTTAATGTTGTTGCATTGAAGAAGTTGCCTTTGTATAAAGTTACAGTACCGCCGAGAACACCGCCATTTTGGCTTATGCCTATATTTTTATAATCAATACTAGCTCCGTTATAACCGCCGTAACCTGTGAATGTTCTTGCCCAGCCGTGTTTCCATTCTTTAATCGGCGTATCAAAACCAAACAGAGAACCGTAGGTTATACTGTTAACTTTTGGCCCGTCTTTCAGAGGAATATTTTCAAAGCTTACGTATGGTTTATACCATGTACTTGCCTGTTCTTGGGCTTCAAAATTTTCACCCGCATCATTTACACCTGCAATTGCAATTTTATTTTTATTAATTTCTGCCATTCGAATGTGTCTTGGCATAAGCATAAAGTTATCGCTGTTCTGGAATGCGTAGTTAAATGTCTGATTCATCTGTGATGCTGCAGCAGCCTGAGCTGCAACTGCACTTCCTAAAACAGAAGGGTTGAAAGCATCGCTTGGATTTGATGGATATTCTATCTTGCCTGTATCCGGGTTAAAGTACCCGCCTCTTACAAAGACCATATCGCCATCTCTGTAATTATAGCTTGCACCGAATTGATATACAGGAGTATAAACTGTTTTCTGACCGTGATATTTTACATTTTCTGCGAAAGATTCGTCAGCAAACGGAATCTCAACCATAGTTATATTATTTGCAATATTATTTAATACGTTTATTGAATTGAGATTTACGACTGTACCTTCACCTGCCTGAGCGTATTCATCGGCTGTAATACGGCCCATTGTATTTGTTGTAAAATCTACTGCTGCAGAGTTAATATTTACAGTACTTCCGTCATTTAATTCAAATTTAGTAAAATGCAGAGGGTTTGTAGTTAAGTTACCGATATTCATTGTACTCTGATTCAATACTAGCGAGTCATTTACTGCTGCATACGGATTATAGAGATTAACTGTACTATCCTGGGCAATTATATCCTGATTTTCAACAAGGACAGCAGGGGTGAATACTGTATCTTTAAGATTTATTGTACCGCGTTCTTCTGTCGTAATCTCGTTAACGTTAAATGTTGATTCATTAACATTTATTGTGCCGAGGTTAGTTATTTTGGATGTATCCATATCGCCGGTAACAGTCATAACTTCATCATTGTAGATATTTTCAACAATCAAGTTACCTGTAATATCTGCACTGCCTTCTGTATTAGTAATTTCTTTTACTGTTGTATTACCTTTGATTATTGCTGTACCGGTATTAGAAATTGTAGTTACCTTAACATCATTGTTAATCAGCATATTGCCGTCGTTATCAATTTTGTCTGCATATACGGAGCCGTCTACCGTAATTTCACCATCTTTTTCATTTTTTACGGTTTCTTTTACTGCAATATCGCCTTCTGCCTTTATGTTTCCGCTGTTGGTAATATTATCAGCTGCAGTATTTCCTTTGATATCAATATCTGCCTTGTTTTCAAAATCTTTAACAGTCATTAAAGAACCGTCAAAAGATAGTTTTGAATTATTGGTAACATTGGCAAGCTCTACTACGCCAGTCATGTTCAAATCATTATTGTTAATAATATCTTTATCGGTTTTGACATTATTAAGGTTCAATATACCTTTGTTATCTGTAGCCTCATCATTGTTATTAGTAATATTAATGTTTGAAATAGTTACATTTTGATTTTCGTTCACAGATGAAAGGAAGTCTTTGTTATTTACATCAAATGTATTGTTTGCTCCGTTTATTGTAAGGTTTATCCCTTTAAGTTCAGAAACATCTTTTGACAAGATTGTTGTTGAATCATCTACAAAAGTAAATATTTTGTCTTCTTGTTCGGTAAGACCAGACCAGATTGGTGTTTCGTACTCAGCCCAGGCAACAAATGTATCCTGAAGACCACGGATTTCTAAACTGTCATTTTTCGTTGTTGTAGAGGCAAGCCCAAATTCTTTTGCCAGAATAATATCGCTAGTCATAATTGCTTCTGCTTGATTTAAGACTTTAGAATTATCATAATCAAGCTGAGGTGCGTCAGAAGTTGCTGATTTTATTATTTGCAAAATGTATTTTTCATTCATGTCGCATTCGTTACTAACATTTATTGAAGATATATAAATTGTACCGCTTCCTCCGTTTTCAAGCGTGAAAGTATCAGCATTCTGTTCTTCTTTTGTTAGTGTAACATCGATTGAATATCTGGAATCAGCGGAGGAATGAAGTTCATCCATTACATAATCTGTATAGACCCCGTCTTTTGTATTAATTGTACTTCCATTAGTTACATTTAATACAGAGTTATTTAATACATTTGAATTGTTTCCAAAATTCATTGTTGAACTATCTGCCGTAATGTTTTGATTACTGATTTCACCGTTTGTAGTAAAGCTTGAATTTGTTATATTAATATTACCTGTTCCAGTAATTGTATTGTCAAGAGTAAATGCTGAATTTGTTATATTTATTTGGGAATTATTTAATATATCACCAACTCTGTCTGTACCATTACTAAGAGCTATAGTTCCTTCGTTTTTAATATAGTCAGCATTCAAACCATTGTAAATTACAGCGTTTTTAGTATTTGTAAAACTGGTAATTTCTGCACCGTTATTAAGAGTTAATGTACCGCTGTTTACAGCACTATTCAAATCTGCATAACCTAAAACCGTTAATTCATTAGAGTTATCCACTATGCCGGCAGAAGTAAGAGTCCCTGAAATACTTGCAATTCCGCTATTTGTAAAATTCTGAATTTCTGAATTATTTTGTACAGTTAAATTTCCGCTGTTATTTACTCCAAGTGAAATTAACTGACCGACAACAGAAATATCATTAGTGTTTATAATGTTGTATGCCGATGTCAGATTGCCGCCAACATTAAGTGTACCATCATTGATTAAACCATTTGAGTTTCCATCATCAGTTATTATGCCTGTTACGTCAAGGTTTCCAGCAATATTTATAGTTCCTGTTTCTTCGTTTACCAGACCGTTGACCTCTGCATTATTACCTGCAATCAGAGTTCCGCTGTTTGTTAAATCTTTTGCGCTTACATCACCTTCAACATTAAGAACACCGGAAGTCGTTATATTTTCTGTTGTTATCAGATTACCTGTAACATTTACGTTTGCTTCATCTCCTACATTAAAGTTTCCTGTATTAATAATTTCCTTTGCTGAAGCAGTTCCGATAACATCTAAATCACCAGTATTGTTTATAGTATTTTCAACAGTAAGATTTCCGCTAATATCCATATCACCATGGTTTGTAACATTTTTAGCATTCACATCACCGGTGATATCAAATATTTTATTTTCATTGTTAACTATATCATTTGCGTTTAATATACCTGTAATGTAGACTTCACCGTTATTTGTAAAATCACTTACATCAGCACCGCTCTGGAAAGTTATAATACCGCTGTTTTCAATATCCTTAGAAACTACATGTCCTACTACTGTTAATGAATCGGTATTAGAAATATTTCCCGCTGCGGTTAATGAACCATTAATAACAGCATTTCCTGAATTTGTTAAATCTATTGTTGAAACACTTCCGCCTGCATTAAGAGTTTTTGTATTAGTTATAGACCCGTCCGTAGTAAGATTATTAGTAACAATGAGTTCATCTTTATTAATTACGTTACCTGTTGATGCAAGGCTGCCTTCAACAGTCATTTGTTTATTGTTAACAACATTATTTGTATTTGCATTGCCTGTTATTTTAACGATATTATCATTTGTTAAATCATGAATATCAGCTCCGTTTTTCAGAGTCAAAGTTCCGCTGTTAGTAACATCATTTAATCCTGCATGTCCTTCAACGGTCAGAGCATCAGTGTTGTTCAGAATACCTGTTGAAATCAAATTTTCGCTAATATTTGCAGTTCCATTATTTGTAAAATCAACAGTTGTTAAAGTACCTGTCACATCGAGAGCAGCGCTGTTTGAAATCAACACTTCTGCTGCGGCATTTCCTGTGATATCCATATCACCTTTATTGGTAATATTTTGAGCAATAACATCACCGGTAATATTGAATATTTTTTCTTCGTTGTTAGTAATATTATTTGCGCTTGTGCTTCCTGTAATATATGCACTGCCGTTATTTATAAAATCATTAATTTCTGCCCCGTTACGGAATGTCAAATTACCACTGTTGGTAACATCCTCTGCAATTACCTTTCCGACAACAGTAATAGTATTCGTATTTGAAACATCGCCGGAAACAGTTAGTGTTCCGCCTACACTAACGCTTCCTTCATTGGTTAGATTTGTTGCTGATACAGAGCCTGTAACGTCAAGCGTTTTGGATGTTGTTATATTTCCGGTTACATTCAAGTCTTTTTTAACAGTTAATGTATCAGTATTTTTGACATCAACAGCAACGTTAAGATTACCATCAACACTCATATGTTTGTTATTAATGATATTATTTACATCAGCATTACCTGAAATCAAAACTGTATTCTCGTTTGTTAAATTGTGAATATCCGCATCATTTTTTAGAGTCAAAGTTCCGCTGTTGGTAACATCATTTAAATTTGCCTCGCCGTTTACAGTAATAGAATTTGTATTCTTTAAAGTTCCGGTTAAAGTTAATTCTTCGCCAACATTTGCATTGCCCGAATTTGTAAAATCTTTACCTGTTACAGAACCGGTTACATCTAAAGAACCGCTGTTTGTAATTAAAAGTTCTGTTTCTGTATTACCGTCAATATCCATATCACCTTTGTTGGTAATATTCTGAGCATTTACATCGCCTTCTGCGTTAAAAATATTTCCTTCATTATTTGTAATATTTTCTGCGGAAGTCTTACCTGTAATATAAGCATTACCGCTGTTAACAATGTCTTCCAGCTCTGCTCCGTTTTTGAGAGTCAGAGTTCCGCTGTTGGTAACATCTTTTGCAGATACTTTACCATTAACAGTTAACTCATTTGTGTTAGTAATATTATTTGCCGCTGCAAGTGTTCCGCCAATATTGGTTTTACCGTCATTAGCAAGATTGTTAAGTGCAGCATTATTGTCTATCTGCAAACTGCCTGTAGTTACATTTACCTCTCCGTTTCCGGTTAAAGTTCCAATTGCATAGCTGCTGTCAGCATTTCCGGAAGTCGATAATACTGCTCCATTTGACAAATTCAAAGTACTTACGATATCTGCACCGTCTTTAAAAGTCAAAGAGTTTGCAACATAAGTTGTTCCGTTGCCTGATACGGTTTTACCAATTGAACCTGAAAGATTTAAGGTTTTATTATTGTCAATTGTACCTGTCAGGTATTCACCCTTAGATGTTAAAACACCGTAGTTGATAACATTACTAATATTATTGTTATTAGTAAGATTTCCGGAATCTTTAATTATAACATTTTGAGAAATAATATCATTATTGGTAACATTGCCGGCAATACCAAGTGAACCTGTTCCAATTACCTGATGAGTTAAAGAACCTCCGGTCAGAGTAAGTATACCTTCGTTTGTTACAACACCGCCTACGTTGTCCGCATTAATTGTTAAGTCACCTACTGCAGTAATCAGAATTTCTTGAGAAATTGCAGAATTTGACGTTACTTCTCCAACAATATTTGTTGTGCCTGAGCCGGAAACAACTTTGTTCAGAGTTCCGCCATTGAGAATTAAATCGCCGGAGTTAGCTACGTTGCCGCCAACATTAGAAGCGTTAATTGTCAAACCGCCTGACGAAGTAATTGATATTGCCTGTGAAATAGCGGAATTACTTGTCACATCACCTGTAACATTCGTTGTACCTGAGCCGGAAACGGCCTTATTTAATGTTCCGCCTGATAAGTTGAGAGTGTTGTTATTAGTTACCAACCCCTTAATATTATCTGCATTTGTATTGATTATACCGGAGTTAGTAACAACACCGCTATCTGAACCCAATGCGGCATTGTTAGTTAAGGTAACACCGCTATTTACATTTACTTTTTGACTTATTCCGCCATTATTTGTTGCATTGGCACTGATTGTTGTAGTTCCTGAGCCGGAAACTGCTTTACTTAATGTGCCGCCTGAGAGGTTAAGAGCGTTGTTATTGGTTACTGCTCCCTTAATATTGTTTGCATTGGTATTAATTGTTCCTGCGTTGGTAATTTTTCCGTTATCAGAACCTAATGCGGCATTGTTAGTCAATGTAACACCGCTATTTACATTTACACCTTGATTAATGCCGGCATTGTTTGTTGTATTACCGCTAATGGTGGTTGTACCGTTTCCGGATACGGCTTTATTTAAGGTTCCGCCAGAGAGGTTTAAACTGCCGGAGTTGGCAACAGTGCCTTTAATATTATCAGCATTACTATTAATGGTACCGGCATTCGTGATTGCTCCGCTATCAGATCCTAATGTGGCATTGTTAGTTAAAGTAACACCGCTGTTGACCTTTACACCCTGATTGATGCCGGCATTATTTGTGGTGTTGCCGGTAATGGTGGTTGTACCGCTTCCGGTTACGGCTTTATTTAAGGTGCCGCCGGAGAGGTTTAAACTGCCGGAGTTGGCAACAGTACCTTTGATGTAATCAGCATTACTATTAATGGTACCGGCATTCGTGATTGCTCCGCTATCAGATCCTAAAGCGGCATTGTTAGTAAGAGTGACACCATTATTAACCTTTACACCCTGATTAATACCGGCATTATTTGTAGTATTGCCGGTAATGGTAGTTGTACCGCTTCCGGATACAGCTTTATTTAAGGTGCCGCCGGAGAGATTTAAACTGCCGGAGTTGGCAACAGTACCTTTGATGTAATCAGCATTACTATTAATGGTTCCGGCATTGGTAATTGCTCCGTTTGCAGAGCCCAGAGCTGCATTGTTAGCTAAAGTAACACCGCTATTTACTTTTACAGCCTGATTTATACCGCCGTTATTTGTAGTATTGCCGGAGATGGTGGTTAAACCTGCACCGGATACTGCTTTAGACAACGTTCCGCCGGTTAGTATCAAGTCACCGGCATTGGTTACAGCACCGCCGATATTTCCTGCACTAATAGTTAAGTCACCGGCTGCAATTATATTAATTGCCTGTGATATAGCTGAATTGGAGGTTACTGCTCCGGTAATATTTGTGGTTCCTGAGCCGGCAACTGCTTTACTTAATGTGCCGCCGGATAAGTTTAATGTGTTGTTATTGGTTACAGTTCCTTTAATATTACCTGCATTACTTGTAATAGTACCCGAATTGGTAATTGCACCATTTTCTGAACCCAGAGCTGCATTGTTGGTTAAAGTAACGCCAGAATTTACATTTACGCCCTGATTGATACCGGAATTATTGGTTGTATTGCCTGTGATAGTTGTTTTTCCAGAACCGGAAACCACTTTGCTTAATGTTCCGCCAGTGAGTATCAAGTCACCAGCATTGGTTACGGCTCCGCCTATATTGTTGGCATTTATTGTAAGATCACCCGCTGCAACTACATTAATTGCCTGTGATATAGCAGAATTTGATGTTACTGCTCCAGTGATATTTGTGGTTCCTGAGCCGGAAACTGCTTTGCTCAATGTTCCGCCGGAGAGATTTAATGTATTATTATTGGTTACTGCTCCCTTGATATTGCTTGCACTTGTATTAATCGTACCGGAGTTAGTGATTGTCCCGCTATCTGAGCCCAATGCAGCATTGTTAGTGAGAGTAACTCCGCTATTGACTGTTACACCCTGATTAATACCGCCGCTGTTTGTTGTATTGCCGGTAATAGTTGTTTTGCCGGAACCGGATACCGCTTTTGACAATGTTCCGCCGGAAAGATTTAAACTGCCTGTATTAGATACAGTGCCTTTAATGTTATCAGCACTGCTGTTAATAGTTCCGGCGTTCGTTACGCTTCCACTTGCAGAACCAAGAGCTGCATTGTTTGTAAGAGTTATACCGCTATTAACTTTTACACCCTGATTAATACCGGCACTGTTTGTTGTATTACCGGTAATTGTAGTTAAACCGGCACCTGAAACTGATTTAGATAACGTTCCGCCAGTTAATATCAAATCTCCGGCGTTAGTTACTGCTCCACCTATATTTCCGGCATTTGCAGTTAAATCACCGGAAGAAGAAATTGAGATTGTCTGAGAAATTGCTGAATTTGCAGTTACAGCTCCGGTAATACTAGTTGTACCAGCGCCGGTTACGGCTTTGGTTAATGTTCCGCCATTTAAGATTAAATCTCCGGCATTGGTTACGGCTCCGCCTATATTTCCGGCATTTGCGGTTAAATCACCAGATGCCGCAATTGAGATTGCCTGAGAAATAGCTGAGTTTGCAGTTACGGCTCCGGTAATACTAGTTTTGCCTGAGCCGGTTACGGATTTGGATAACGTTCCGCCATTTAAGATTAAATCACCTGCGTTTGTAACATTTCCACCAACATTGCTTGCACTGATAGTTAAGTCACCTGCTGATGCAATTGAAATTGCCTGAGAAATAGCTGAATTAGATGATACAATTCCGGTAATATTTGTTGTTCCGCTTCCGGAAATTGCTTTTGAAAGAGTTCCGCCGGATAAGTTAACAGTATTGTTATTGGTTACTGCTCCCTTAATATTGCTTGCACTTGTATTAATCGTACCGGAGTTAGTAACAACTCCGCTGTCTGAACCCAATGCGGCATTGTTAGTTAAAGTAACACCTGAACTAACATTTACCTTTTGACTTATTCCGCCATTGTTTGTTGCATTGGCACTGATTGTTGTCGTTCCTGAGCCGGAAACTGCTTTGCTTAATGTACCGCCGGAGAGGTTAAGAGCATTGTTATTGGTTACTGCCCCCTTAATATTGCCTGCATTTGTATTAATTGTTCCTGCGTTTGTAACTTTTCCGCTATCTGAACCTAATGCAGCATTGTTAGTCAATGTAACACCGCTATTTACATTTACACCTTGATTAATACCGGCACTGTTTGTGGTATTTCCTTTAAGCGTAGTTGTACCGGAGCCTGATATTGCTTTGCTCACAGTTCCTCCGCTCAAAGATAAATTTCCAGAGTTTGACACAGCACTTGTTATACTATTGGCAGACATTGAGGCACTGCCCTGAGTGCCTATAGTCAGGTTTGCATTGACCTTACCCGTATCAGACACATTTAATGAACCATTATTAACATTTACAGTGTTTTGAGTAATAGAAACACCATTAGCAAGCGTTAGGTTTGCTCCGTTATTTACATTTGTTGAACCTGTTCCAGAGATTCCGCTGTTTAAAGTATTTGTTCCGCCAGTTACATTTAAAGTACCTGCATTTTTAATTGCAGCATTCGAATTTGATGATGCAATGGTTACATTAGACAAATTTGTTGTACCGCCGGAAGCATTAACAACTGAACCTTCAGAGTTTACTGCATTGGTAATGTTAACATTAGAAAGAGAGAGAGTTTTTCCGTTTGAAAGTTCAAAACCGGTCTTGCCATTCATATTTATAGTAGATTTGGAAGAACCGCTTGCAACACCATTTACATTTGATACACTTCCAGCCGTTGCACCTAGATTTTCACCGACCGTATAAGTATTAGAAGCGGCATCAAACTGGAAATTTTTAGTTTCTGTTGTATCAAGCTGGTTCCATAATCTCAGAGTATCACCTTGAACACTGTAGCCGTTTCCAGAAATTTCAGACGTTGTTGTATAAGTTATACTATCTCGGTCTGTATCAGTTGTAGTAAGACTTAATTGTCCATATACTTTTACAATTTGATCAAGCTGGGAATATACAGCCGACCAGTTCGTATTTGCTAAAATCGCATCTTTTGTAGCGGTTTCAGTTTCTTTAAGCAAATTTCTAGATGTTAAAGAACTATTTAACGCCAGGTAAACACTGCTTCCGCTTCCATTTTTAAGGACCTGAACAGTAACTGAACCATCTTCTACTGGTATACCGGTTAAATCAACATCGTTAATATAGACATAACCGGAGCCATTCGATATCGTCAGCGTATCAGCTTTTTGATTTGCTAAATCAACGTCTAGTTCCCATTTTGCACTAGAAGATGATGATAAATAATTAATATTATAATTATTTATTTCATTATCCTGAAGATTAACCGTACCACTGTTCGTATATAATCTTGAAGTTGTATCTGCAAAAGTATTTGTACTAAATGTTAGATTTGTATAATTTAACCGCGCTTCAGCGTTTTTTACGACACCATTCAAATTGATTTGTCCAGTTGAGTCACCGGTTAAATATAATTGATGAGTGTAATTAGACTGACCTGTAATCGTATCATCAACAATTATATTACCGTTATTTTGTGCAGTAAGAGTAAGGTTTGTCCCGGAGCCTTGCAGCCAAACAGCTTGCGACTCTTTCGGTCCATCTCCTACCTGTACATAGTTGCCGGAAAATTTAGAGGTTCCGTTATCAGCAATAATGTTTAAATCATAAGTTGTATAAATCGCTCCGCCTTGAGCAGTACCACCTTCTTCTGCATGCGCATAATTATCGATAAAGCTTACATTCTTGATGCCATTTGATATGTTTGATGTGTTATATAAAGCACCACCATACGCATTATTACCTTGAACATAGTTACCTGAATAAGTTCCACTAGCCAAGCCGTTTGCAACCGCTGTATTATAAATTGCTCCGCCGCTGGCATCAGCTGCGGAAATTACGTGATTATTAATAAAATCACCTGAAATAAGTCCAATAGCATTAGAATTATTAATATTATAAATAGCCCCGCCTGCTGAGTTACCAATCGCATAAACATAGTTGCCTATAAAATCTGCTGTTATTGAACCTATTTTTGCGTAACTGTTAGAATTATTATAAATCGCACCACCAAGAGCTCCGGTTGTTTCAGATTTTGCATAGTTACTGCTAAAAGTACCAGTTATACTATCAATTGAATTATTATTATAAATAGCCCCGCCCTGTGCCTCTTTTAAAGCACTTACATAGTTCCCGATAAAATCACCGGATACATTACCAATACCATTGGAACTGCTACTAGAACTATATGTATTGTAAATAGCTCCGCCTTGCGCCTGATAATTAGTCGAAGAAGCGTAGTTATTAGAAAAATCAGCACTTATATTGTTTATTTTATAACTGCTGTAACCGCTGTGATATATTGCTCCGCCTTGTGCAGCACCTTCATTTGCAATAGCATAGTTGCCTGTAAATGTAGAATCTGTTATACCATTTGTAATAGCACCTTCATTATAAATAGCCCCACCCTGGGATCTATTATTTGTGGACTGGCTTACCTGAGTATCAGTATTAACATAGTTGCTGTTAAAATCACCGCTTATTCCGGCAATTGTTGCATATCTACTGTTATAAATACCTCCGCCCATTGCATGTAAATCTGCTGATGCATAGTTTCCTGTAAAATCGCCTGTAATTGTTCCAACAGTACGAGACTGGCTGTTATATATCCCCCCGCCATAGGCATATGTATACACTGTAGTATCTGTGCTTGCACTTCCTCCCTGCCCTGTTGAAAGAACATAGTTGCCAATGAAATTACCTACAATATTTCCCATTGTTCCTGTGTTATAAATTGCACCGCCATATGAATAAGAGTATGCTCTTGCATATTCACTATAATCCCAATATGAAGATGAAGATTCTGATTCATAAGCATGTGCACTTGCGCTAGCACTAGCTGATGACCACCAGCCCTCACGCCACGGGTGGTCTTGCCTGTCATAATCAGAATCATGATCATAATCCCCGCCTGATACGGTTATGCTGGCAGAAGCAGAGGCTGAACTAGACTCTGTTTCATCCAGAGGATTATAAGTTGTCGCAGAAGCAGAAGCATCAGCAGATGCCGTACCGCCGACAGCAGTAGCAGAACCTCCGTATTCGCTGCTTGAACCATGAACTGCAGTACCGCCCTTTGAATGAGCCTGTGCATAGTTTCCAACGAAATCACCTTCAACATCTCCCATCGTACTTTCGTTACTTATAGCACCGCCATAGGCGTAAGCAGTACCATCTGCTCTCGCCCATACGCTGGTTGATGCATCTGCACTAGCAGATGCATCCGCACTAGCACTAGCGCTTGCTGAAACATTATTATCACCATTAGTAGTTGTTGTATTTTCACTTGAGTCAGAATCATATGCATCACCGCCATACGCAGATGCAGTACCACCCTCTGCATAAGCATAACCACCTTCAGCATATCCGCCGTTACCCTGAGCATAAACATGGTTTTTAACAAAATTTCCCTTCACATTTCCAAGAGAATTAGTATTAGCAATTGCACCGCCGTAAGCATATGCAGTACCATCTGCAGCACCTTCGGCAGTTGCTGTTGCATCTGCAGTTGCACTGGCATCCTCATTAGATGAACCAGATCCTCCTGAATCAGAAGCCGTACCACCATATGCAGAAGCAGAACCGCCATAACCGCTCCCTGCTGTTACTCTCTGATCTACATAGTTTTCTTTGAAGTCGGCTGTGATGTTTACAGAAGAATTATTTGATGAATTATAAAGCGCACCACCCTTAGATGTACGACTAGAATTATTGTAACCATCCTCATAATTTGTTGCATCGGCATCAGAACCGCCAGAAGTTCCGGTTACACTTGAACTACCGCCATATACACTGCTCGTATCTACATAATTTTCCACTAAGTTTTTCCCGCTAAAAACCTTGTTTGTAACATCATTAGCGGAAGCTATTGTTGTCAATCTTGAACTGGCAGCAGTATATCCAGAAGGCTGAGTATAAGTATACTTTAAGTACTTAACCTGATTATTCGGCAATTTTATTTGTATTGTATCTGCACCGGCAGAAGATACTTCTGTCCAGCTTATATTTGAAGATGTTCCGGTATTTGCAGCATTTAACGTTATTTTGTAATAATGAACTGTTACTGTTCCATCAGCATTAACAGTTTCTTGTTTATAATTGTAATCGCTTGATGTTCCCTCTACAACATTATATAAAGCATTAGCAGCATATCCAGAAGGCTTTCCCTGCCCGAATTTAACATTAATTCTATCCTTAAACTTAAAAGTTCGAGCATCACCAATATCAGTATCACCCTGCGCTCTGCCGGTTCCGATTGCATAAGATTGCTGACCGTCACCCACAAAACACATACCAGCTAATACTGCGATTATAATCTTTCGCTGCCGGGATACCCCACGGGCAGAAAGATTGTTTACGCTCTCTACCTTGTCTTTCATGATACACCTAATAACTTCATTGTTCGTATTATCTATAACGGCAACATGATGGTAAAACTTTAATAATTTTTTAAAAATTTTACAAAAGTTTACATAGAATTCATAGGAATTTTCTTCTTATATCTATAAAGGCTAAACCTCTTTATTTAAGCTCGTATAACAATTAATTTCTTATATAACATTTTGCATAAAATGTTATGTAAAAATTTAATTAATATAACCTATATTTTAGTAATAATAAACATTATAGACATTATTAAGTTTTGTAAAATTTTTATTCAAAAAACTAAAAAAACGCTTTAACAGGCGTATATAAAAAAAATAAACAATACATTTTATGCAAAATGTCATGTTAAGCACCTCCCTTGCGAAGCTATACTCAATCTGATATCATGAAATAAAGAATAGTGAGGATTTATGCCCTCAAAAAAGTTAAAACGAATAACCTCTCAGAATTATTTAAAATACTATTACGATATCCCTTATGAAGGTAAGACTTCTGCTGGTAAACCTTTGCGCAGATTAAAGAATATAACCTGTCCTTACCGCGGAATTAAAATTATTCCTAGCGAAACTATTAAAAGTTTTGAGAAGGGTTTATCAAGATGTAAAACTGCTGAGGATGCTGTTGAGCTATTATCTATATATCAGACTAACCTCTTGTCTGTTGAAAAATCAGTACTTGCTATTTTTAAAGACTTTTCAATGCTAAACCCTGATGATAATCTTCAAAACTGCCTCCAGATGATTAAAAATAATTGTTTAACAAGGCTAAAACTTGAAGAGTTTGAGGTTTTGGATGATGTAGATGCCCTCACAAGAAGATTATCTCCTCAAACAGCTTTAAAAATAAGAACAAAAACAACAAAATGCCGTCAGATAATCATAAGCAACAACAAACATGATACTTTCAAACGAAAAACTTTTTTAAATTCACTTGAAGAAATAATCCCCAAAGAAAATGAGCGAGAGATTTTTAATGACATAAAAAACAAGGCTCTATTTCTTCCAACCTCTGAAAGCAGCCGTAATGCGTTTATAGTTAAATATTCTAAAAGAAACCAGATAGAAATTACCCGCCGTTTATTCATAGCATCTACAGGTTCTATTGAGCATGTAACTCCGGCCTCAAATGGGGGACTTAATACAATAGGAAACTTTCTTCTAACATCTGCAAGCGGCAATCGTTATCGTGAAAATATGCCTTTATGCGAATACATAAAAAGGCATCCTAAAATACCTAAGTATATGCAAATTTACATAGATGACATCATTCGAGAAATACATAACGGTAATATGCCTGGCAATGAAACTTATCCATACAAAATTAAGAAAAAATTATTTGAGGAGTCGCACGGCAGAATTATGATAAGCCTATCCGGATATGAATATTCAGAAGAGGAAGCAGCTCTCGCTGTTGAAGCATATGAAAAACGATGGGAAACTTAACACTCTGCATCAATACCTCCTAAATCTGTTACATAAGCTCCTATAAAATTATCAAAAGACATGTCTAGATGATATATATTATTCTGTGTTAACCAATCATTAAATGATATACCACCCTTCTTAACAGGAGTTTCTTTTGTTATATACTCAACAATTGTCCAACCGCCTTTGTAACCATCAAAATCCTTTATTTCATCAACATCAAATACTTCAGTATATTCTTTTGTTTTATCTTCAACTTTTACGCATATTGGATTTGCGAGAAATAATGCCGGAATGTTGTTTATATTTTCTGATTGTACATCCTGATACACAGCAAGTTCTCCCCAGATACTCAAACTATTAATATCTTCCGGATTTATATATGTTTTCATTGCAACAGGCGGATTTTTGCCGTCTTTTAGTTTAAACACAATGCTGTTACACCCTTTGCCTAAATATTCTAAATCTATTTTTTTATTATCAATCAAGAGTTGATTACTCTCGTTTTTTAAACTTTTATATCCATCACGAATTAAATATGATAAAGCATCCAGAGCATTAGTAATAGAGTCAATATTCATCCCCTCAAACAATGACGGAACTTTGTGTTTGATAATTGTTTCTTTTCCGGAAGCATCAAGCTTTTTTACAATTGCTGCCAGCTTGTATGGAGCATCATTTTTCTTATCTGCAAAAAGTTTTGAACTGTAATTCTCAAACCTTTTATCAAGCATATATGTGTTAAT
>UMHJ01005765.1_pt1 | contig 17918 bp, 16 predicted proteins | sample 1965511 | NCBI WGS metagenome assembly UMHJ01 (sample SAMEA4836096, study PRJEB28245) | human gut metagenome | biome: gut microbiome; material: fecal sample | place: Denmark | collected 2008
GAGGGATTCATCCCTCCCGGGCACCTGCCTCCGCCGAGAACCGGCACGGGAGGGTCAAGACCCTCCCCTACAAACTGCCCGGAAATGTGCGCTTATCAAAACGCCGCGGGCCGGGCATGCCCGGCCCCTACCGCTCTGCAATCAACAAAAATCCCGGTACGCCGTGCGTACCGGGAAAATTATTTAGCGCTTACTGCTCCTGCGCGGCAAACAGCTGCGGGGCTGCCTTGTAGATCAGCACCGCGGCCACCGTGGTCAGGATGGTCTCGGGCAGCATGTAGCTGCCGTTGTAGGTCAGGCTGTAGGTCCAGGCGGGCAGACCGTCGCTCAGGTTGCCCCAGATCAGCACGCCGGACAGGAAGCTGCACAGGAAGCGAATGCCGCACACCGCTGCCGTGCCGACGGCCACGCCGACCAGACGGTTCTTGAACGGCTTGGCAATCGCACCGGCCAGGCCCAGCAGGGTGAAGGCCAGCACGTAGTCCAGCAGGATCATACCCACCAGCGGCAGCAGGCCGGGAGCCGGGGGCGCGTAGAAGCCCAGCAGCATCTGCAGCAGGCTGTTGACAAAGCCCGTGAACAGTCCCCATTTTGTGCCGTGGCGGTAGGAGACCAGGATGAACGGCAGCATGCTCAGCAGGGTGATGGAGCCGCCGCTGGGCATCTCAAAAATTTTGATGTTCGCCAGCACGGTGCCCAGGGCGATCATCAGGGCGCACTCCACAAGAGTGCGGGTCTTGGAATAGGTTTTGGACATGGTATCCACTCCTCAAAAAATGTAACGTAAAAACAGGAAAGCGCCCGCAAGGTACACTTGCAGGCGCAAAAGCGTTATGACGTGTTGGGTCAAACTTCCTACGCCGGCATTGCCCGGATCAGGTTCAAGGCGACCCGAAACTGCGGTTTGTTTCGATCTCAGCCGAGGATGCCCCTCAGCGCCCCTGTTTTTATGTCCAAACCTATTATACACGCCCACCGCGGATTGTCAAGCCTTTCAAATTTTATCCACACGATTCCCCCCAGGTTTTACACGCTTTCTTCAATGTTCTTTCATCTGTACCGGGTATACTGTAGCTGTACTCAAAAAACACCCAGACAGGAGTGATCGATATGAAGAAAAAGCGTATTCTCTGCGAGGCTGCAAAATCCTAAAGCCTTCCCCCGTGGGGGAAGGTGGCCCCGCAGGGCCGGATGAGGGGTAAGCTGCCGATTGCGAACCGCAAACGGGCAGCCATGGCAAGCTCTGCCCTCATCAGTCACCTTACGGTGACAGCTTCCCCCTCGGGGGAAGCCAAAAAGCGGACACCCAATCGGGTGCCCGCTTTTTTATCGGTAAAAATTTACTTGCTGATCTTGATCAGATCCGCGCCCGGCTCCACGGCGCCGGAGGCCACGACCTCGACGTCCTTGAAATCATCGGTGTTCGTGACGACGGTAATCACCACGGCGGGGTGAGCGGCAGCCGCGATTTTGTCCAGATCCATCTCCAGCAGCAGATCGCCCTTCTTGACCTTGTCGCCCTCCTTGACCTTCGGGCTGAAGCCGTCGCCCTTCATCTCGACGGTGTCAACGCCGACATGGATCAGTACCTCAACACCGGCAGTGGTCATGATGCCCAGCGCGTGGCCGCTGTCGGGGGCCTGGGTGATCTCACCGTCCGCGGGGGCGTAAATTTTGCCCTCGGTAGGGTCGATGCCGCAGCACTTGCCCAGGATGCCCTGTGCAAACACCTCGTCGGGGATGTTCTCCATCGCCACAACGGTACCCTTGGCATCAGCAGCCAGGGTCACGGGGAAGGCTGGGGCCGCGGGGGCGGCAGGCTCGGCAGACTTTTTCAGAAAATCAAAGAAACCCATCGTAAAGCTCTCCTTCATCAGCCCGGTCAGGCGGGCGTACTTGTAATTATATTATACCCCGTCTTGCCCCAAAAGGCAAGGCAAGCAAGGGAAACTTGCTTCGCTCACATCCGCTCCTTCACAGCGCGGATGGCCTGCCAGGTGATGCGGGCGATCTCCGCCGCGGGCGGCTGAAAACCGGCCTCCTGCCAGGCTACAATCGTGCCAAAGCAGCCGTTCACCGCAAAGGCCAGCATATATTTCTGCTCCTCGGTGCCGCCGTCGGGTGCAAACTCGCCCAGGCAGCGCTCTGCAATCAGCTTTTTGGCGTTGCGGGTAAACTCCGACTCCCAGCTTTTGCCGTAGAGGGCCTGACAGAGGTCGGGGTTCTCGGTCATGTAGGTGAACAGCGCCACCAGCGCGGGGGGCGCGTCCTCCTGCGAGATGCTGGGGATCAGGGAGTCCATCAGGTCGTTCAGCCGTGCCAGCTGGGCGGCCTCCATCTGGTCCATCAGGGCATAAATGTCCGCGTAGTGAAAATAGAATGTGCCGCGGCTGATCCCTGCCAACTCGGTCAGCTCCCGGACTGTTATTTCCCGCAGACTTTTCTGCTGCAACAGCGTAATAAGCGCCTGGTAGAGCCGCTGCTTGGTCATGCGCACACTGCGGTTTGCGTCCCCTTTGGCGTTCATCGTATGCACCGCCTTCCTCGCGATTTACTACTTTAAGAATAGCGTCTTTTTGCCCCGATGTCAAGGATTTTTAAACTATTTATCCAAAAATGTCATTCGTTGTGGAGTAAATTTTATAAACATTGCAGTTTACACATTTTGCCGGATGTGGTACACTGAAACAGGGAAGTGATAGTATGAAAATTGACCGTGCCCGCGCACAAAAGGCCTTTGCCGACTATGCCGCGCACTACAACACCGCTGACGCCAAGGTCAAATTGAAAATCGACCATACCTACCGCGTGGCGGCGCTCTGCGCCCGCATTGCCCAAAGCCTGGCCCTGCCGCCGGAGGATGTCGATCTGGCGTGGCTGTCCGGCATCCTGCACGATGTAGGCCGCTTTGAGCAGCTGCGCCGCTACAACACATTTATCGATGCACAGTCGGTCAGCCACGCCGCGCTGAGCGTCGCGGTGCTGTTCGACGAGGGACGCATCCGGGACTATCTGGACGATGCCGGTGCCGACGCACTGCTGCGCACCGCTGTGGAATGGCACAGCGCGTTCCGTCTGCCGGAGGCGCTGGATGACCGCACGCGTCTGTTCTGCCAGATTTTGCGCGACGCCGACAAGATCGACATTCTGCGGGTCAACGTCGAGACACCGATGGAGGAAATTTACAACGTCAGCACTGCGGCGCTGCGCCGGAGCCCGGTGACGCCCGCCGTGCTGGACGCCTTTTACGCCCACCACTGCGTGCTGCACAGCTTAAAGCAGTACCCCGCCGACAACGCCGTCGGCCATGCGTCGCTTGTGTTTGAGCTGTGCTATCCCGAGAGCCTGCGCATCGTGGACGAGCAGGGCTGGCTGTGGCGGCTGCTGGATTTTAAAACCGATAACCCGGACACCGCCGCCGCGTTTGCCGCCATCCGGGACGAGCTGCACCGCTGGCTGAACGCGCAGTCGGCGTGAACCGATACTCAAAAAATGCAATTTCATGGTTTGACAACATAGAAGGACTCCTGCAATCGCATTCGCAGCCCGCCCGCAGGCAGACAAAGGGCCGTAGAACGCCCTTTGCTTTTCGTCATATCGTTTCTTCCTATTGTTATGCAATCTATTATATCTGTATTACAGATAAATATCAATATCTGCCTCCAAGATAACGATAATAGTCGTAAGGGGGTAGTCAACCTATGGAATATCCGAACATACGAAGCCTACGGGAAGATCACGATTTTCGTCAGTGCGATCTTGCCAGTGTCCTCCACGTATCCCAGAACACCTACTCTCAGTATGAAAACGGCGTTATTGAGCTGACCGCAGAAAGGCTGGTCAAGCTGGCCGACTTCTATAACGTCAGTATAGACTATCTGCTGGGGCGCACCGATAACCCGGAGGTAAACCGTAATTAACAAATGCCGCGCGGCTCACAGGGAGCCGCGCGGCATTTTGCTTCAGAGCAGACCCTGCACCAGAATGACGGCGATCAGGACCGGCAGGACGTATTTAAAGTAGGGCTTGACCCACTGCGGCATTTTGGGGCCGCTGCCGGTGTTGCACTCGGCGGTGTATTTGTCGAAGCCCCAGCCCCATTTAGTGACACAGAACAGCAGATAAACAAGGCTGCCGCCCGGCAGCAGAACGTTGCTGACAAGGAAGTCCTCAAAATCCAGCACGGTGCTGCCCGCACCCAGGGGCTGGATGCCGCCCCACACATTGTAGCCCAGCGCGCAGGGCAGGCCCAGCACGACCAGGGCCGCCGCGCCCACCAGGCAAGCCCTGCGGCGGTCCCAGCCGAAATTCTCCCGCGCACAGGCGATGATGTTCTCAAACACCGCAATGACCGTGGAAAAGCTGGCGAACGTCATGAACAGGAAGAACAGCGCGCCCCACAGGCGTCCGCCCGCCATGTTTGTAAAGACGTTGGGCAGCGTGATGAAAATCAAGCTCGGTCCCGCGTCGGGCGAGATGCCGAAGGAGAAGCAGGCCGGGAAGATGATAAGGCCCGCGCAGACCGCCACAAAGGTGTCCAGCACGCAGATGCGGGCGGCCTCACCCGGCAGGGTGAAGCCGCGGTCCATGTAGCTGCCGAAAATCTCAATTGCGCCGATGCCGAGGCTTAAGGTGAAGAACGACTGGTTCATGGCCGCCGTGATGACATTGCCCAGGCCCTGCCCGGTGGCGCGGGACCAGTCGGGCAGCAGGTAGAAGGCCAGGCCCTCGCCCGCGCCGGACAGCGTGAAGCTGTGCACAACCAGCACAAGGATCAATACGAGCAGAGCGCTCATCATCCATTTGCCGACCTTTTCCAGACCGCCCTGCAGGCCGCGCCCGCAGACGACAAAGCCCGCCAGCGTGATGACGACCATCCAGAAAACCATCTCGACAGGGTTCGAGAGCATCTCGCCAAAGACGCCGGCGGCTTGCTCGGAGGTCAGGCCGTCAAAGCTGCCGGTCAGGAAGCGGAAGAAGTAGTCGACCATCCAGCCAGAGACGGTGGTGTAGTACATCATCAGCAGCACACAGCCCACCATGCAGAACCAGCCGTGGATATGCCACTTGCTGCCCCCGGGCTCCAGCGCCTTGTAGGCGCTGCGCGCCGCGCCGCGGCCCGCACGGCCCACGGCCAGCTCCATCGTCAGGACCGGCAGACCCATGAGCACCAGAAAGAGCAGGTAGAACAGCACAAAGATGCCGCCGCCGTACTGGCCGGTGACTGTGGGGAAGCGCCAGACGTTGCCGATGCCGATAGCACAGCCCGCGCTGACCAAAATGAAGCCAAGGCGTGAGCCGAAGCTTTCGCGTTGATTTTGGGGATCCATATAATTCCTCTTTTCTATCCAAAAGTAGAATTATTATAGCGTACCGCGGCGAAACTTGCAAGTGGGGAATCACAGTGTTATAATTATAGCAACACCCGCGGCGTGGGTCGATTGGAGATTTGCCCGTACCTGTAGAGGCCGATGCTCGCATCGGCCCGCCAGCCTTGCGGCAGCCGGAAGGCTCCGCGGGCAAATACTGTCCGCCCCTGCAAAGCGTGCGATACTTTACTAAGGAGTCAAAAATATGCTTCGTTTTGAATGTGACTATGGCGAGGGCGCGGCCCCCGCGGTTTTGGAGCTTCTGCAAAAGACCAATTTCGACCAGACCCCCGGCTATGGCGAGGATGAATACTGCGCCAAGGCCGCCGCGCAGATCAAGCGCCTGTGCGACGCTCCCGACGCCGACGTGCACTTTTTCGTCGGTGCGACCCAGGCGAATCTGACCGTCATTGCGGCGGCGCTCAAGCCGTGGCAGGGCGTGCTGTGCGCCGACTCCGGGCACATCCATGTGCACGAGACCGGCTCCATCGAGGCCACAGGCCACAAGTGCCTGGCACTGCCCGGCAAAAACGGCAAGATCACGGCCCGCCAGATCCGCAAAGCCGTGGAGGAGCACCGCGCCAACGCCAGCCACGAGCACGAGGTCCAGCCCGGCATGGTCTACATCTCGAACCCCACCGAGGTCGGCACCCTTTATAATAAGGAGGAATTGACCGACATCTCCGCCGCCTGCTACGAGCTGGGACTCTACCTGTTCGTGGACGGCGCGCGGATGGCCTACGGCCTGACGAGCCCCGCCAACGATCTGAGCCTGCAGGACTACGCCGCGCTCTGCGACGTGTTTTACTTGGGCGGTACCAAGTGCGGTGCGCTGTTCGGCGAGGCCGTCGTCATCACGAACGACGATCTGAAGCCCGATTTCCGCTACTGCCTGAAGCAGCACGGCGGCATGCTGGCGAAAGGCCGCCTGCTGGGCGAGCAGTTCTTGGCTCTGCTGGACGGCGAGGACGGCAGCGGCAGCAGCCTGTATTTCACGATGGCGAAAAAGGCCGACGAGCAGGCCCTGCGCATCCGCGCCGCCTTTGAGGCAAAGGGCTGCAAGGTGCTGCACGACTCCCCGACGAACCAGCAGTTCTTTGCCCTGCCCGACGAGTGGTACGACAAGCTGGCCGAGACCTACGCCATGTCCCACATGGGCAAGCCCGACAAGCACCACACCGCCGTGCGCGTATGCACCAGCTGGGCCACGAAGGACGAAGCCGTGGAGCAGCTGATTCAAGACGTCGCAACGCTGTAATAACTGCATCGTAGGGAGGGGTCTTGACCCCTCCGGGCCGTGCGCATCCGCCGCCAGGTTTCCCGGAGCGGTCAAGACCGCTCCCTACAAACCTCCTGTAGGGGCCGGGCATGCCCGGCCCGCAGCCTTCCCACAAACGTCCGTCCGCCTTACAGCGGCGGGCCGCATATATGCGGCTCCTGCCGCACTGCAAAATAAAAGCCTCCTGCATCACAACCGATGCAGGAGGCTTTTGTATCTATTCAAATGGCTTCACGGCCTTGTTGGTTGTCTGCGCCGTGGCCGAAGCGATTGCTTCTGGCATGGCCAGGGCGTCAGTGTAATGTGTCTTGGGGCGTTCCCCTTAACTCTGGTTATACTATACACTGCATTTATGTCCGCCCTGTCACGCCAATTTGAAAAATATGTTAAATCTCGGTTCCCTCAAATCACTTCTGGATGCGCTTGTCGCACTTGATGGCCAGCTTTGTGCCGACGGTCTGCAAAATCTGTACCAGCACGACCAGCAGCGCCGTGGCAAAGAACTCCAGCACCACGTTAAAGCGGTAGTAACCGTAGTTTATGGCGATCTTGCCAAGGCCGCCGCCGCCGATGATGCCGGCCATTGCGCCGTAACCCATGATGGTCGTGGCGGCAATCGTCACGTTGGCAACCAGGCTCGGCATGCTCTCGGGCACCATGACCTTGGTGATGATCTGCAGCGGCGTTGCGCCCATGCTCTGGGCGGCCTCAATGACACCCGCGTCCACCTCGCGCATACTGGTCTCGACCAGACGCGACACAAACGGGAACGACGCGATGACCAGCGGCACAATGGACGCCACCGTACCGATGGACGTGCCCACGATGGCGCGGGACAGCGGAATGACAATGATCATCAAAATCAAAAACGGCACGCTGCGCAGCAGATTCACCAGGCCGTTCAGCAGCGCCATGAGCCAGCGGGGCAGGGGACGCACGCCGCCCTGTTCGCCCGTGACCAGGCAAACGCCCAGCGGCAGACCGATGACCAGCGCCAGCAGCGTTGCGACGACGGTGGACCAGACGGTCTCCCATGTTTCAAACGGTATGGTGGGCAAAATCTGCAAGAATGTCTGCCATTCCTTGCCTGCAAAAAGCTCTGCCATCAGCCGTTCACCTCCTCAAAAGTAATGCCGGGATAGTTCCTGATGTACTCCAGTGCCGCGGCGGCCTTGTCGTCGTCTGGCAGCGCCAGCAGCATGCTGCCCAGCGTCTGGCCGTTCACAATGCGGGTGTCCGCCGCCATGATCGAGACGAGCGCGCCGCACTCAATGGCAAGGCTTGCCACCAGCGGCTTGTCCGTGGTCTGGGTGCCGCCGAAGGCCACACGCACCAGCTTGTGGCCGGGCAGGACCTCGGCCTGGGGCGCACCGGCGGGGTAGACGAGCCGCCGCGCCGCCTTGGACGTAGGATGGCTGAAGATAGCCTGTACCTCGCCCTCCTCGACGACGGTGCCGTTATCGAGAATGGCCACACGGTTGCAGACCTCCTCCACAACGCTCATCTGGTGGGTGATGATGACGACTGTGATGCCCAGCTCACGGTTGATTTTTTGAATGAGCTGCAAAATGGCGTGGGTCGTGTTCGGGTCCAGGGCGCTCGTCGCCTCGTCGCAGAGCAGCACCTTCGGGTCCGTTGCCAGCGCACGGGCAATCGCAATGCGCTGCTTCTGGCCGCCGGACAGCTGCGCCGGGTAGGCGTCGGCCTTATCGGGCAGACCGACCAGCTCCAGCAGCTCACGGGCGCGGGCCTCGGCCTTGTCTCCGGGGACCTTTGCCAGCTCCATCGGGAACATGATATTGCGCAGACAGGTGCGCTGCATCAGCAGGTTGAACTGCTGAAAAATCATGGTGATCTCACGCCGGGCCGCGCGCAGGTCGGCGGCGCGCAGGTCCTGCATCTGCTTGCCGTTGACGATGACATTTCCCTCGTCCGGGCGCTCCAGCATATTGATGCAGCGTACCAGTGTTGATTTTCCGGCGCCCGACATACCGATGATGCCGTAGACGTCGCCGTCCCGGATCGTCAGGTTGATGTCGTTCAGCGCGACGACCGTGCCGCCCTGCGTGGCAAAGCGCTTGGTCAGGTGTTGCAGTTCGATCATGGGTGATTCTCCCTCATTTACAAAGATAGCGAATGAGTGCAAAAACTCATTCGCTATAATTTTACGCTTTATTCTGACAGGTTGCAAGTTTTTTCTTTGCGGCTGCCAGCGGGCGCATATGGAATGCGCCCCTACAATTTCGTTGCCTGCCGTACCGTAGGGGCGGATTCCATATCCGCCCGTGCCCGTTTACGGCGGTGCGAGGCTTTATCTTAGAAAATCGGCACAACCGCACCGTCATAGGTGCTGTTGATGTAATCCTTGACCTTGTCGCTGGTCAGGGCAGCGTACAGCGCCTGAATGGCGGGGTCGTTCTCGCGGCCTTCCTTCACAACCAGTACGTTGGCGTAGGTCTGGGCAGCCTCGGAGGAAGCATCCTCGGTAGCAAGAGCGTCCTTGCCGACGGAGAAGCCGGCCTCCATTGCGTAGTTGCCGTTGATGACGGCGAAGTCAACATCCTGCACGGTGCGGGGCAGCTGGGCAGCCTCGATCTCCTTGATCTGCAGGTTGTGCGGGTTGTCGGTGATGTCGTTGACCGTAGCGGTCAGACCGGCGCCGTCGCGGACGGTGATCAGGCCCTGGGCGGCCAGCAGCTGCAGAGCGCGGGCCTCGTTGGTGGTGTCGTTGGGCACGGCGATGGTCGCGCCGTCCGAAATGTTTTCCAGATCATCGCTCTTGCCCGGATAGATGCCGAACGGCTCATAGTGGACCGCGCCGACGCTGACCAGATGGGTGCCGTTCTCCTCGTTGAAGCTGTCGAGGTAGGGGGTGTGCTGGAAGTAGTTGGCGTCAACCTCGCCGCTCTCGGTGACGAGGTTGGGCTGGACGTAGTCGCTGAACTCAACAACCTCGAGGTCGATGCCCTGCTCGGCCAGAACCTCCTTGGCCACGTTCAGAATCTCGGCATGGGGCGTAGGGGAGGCAGCGACCTTCAGGGTCGTACCGGCCAGTTCGCTGGTCTCGGCGGTGGACTCGGCAGCCTCGGAGGAAGCTGCGGTGCTCTCGGTGGAGGCAGCCTCAGAGGATGCGGCGACGGAATCAGTAGAAGCGGAGGAGCCGCAGGCGGCCAGCGACAGGGCCAGAGAAGCGGCGAGCGTTGCAGAAATCAGTTTTTTCATGGTAAATTCTCCTTTATATATCGTCAGGTGTGTTGGTTTTGAACGGTCAGCTTCCCTCAAAGCGTCACATTCGCACACCGGGCTGCTTGTAAACGGAACCTCTTTCCATAGTCACAAACTTCCTTTCCAAACAAAAGCGGGATGTCGGCTTTCCGGCATCCCGCTGCAAGTTTTCATTACGCGCTGTAATTTGCGCACAAGAAAGCTGGCACAGGACGCTTACGCATCATGCACATGCACATCATCATACCAAAGCAGACTGCATTCATGGTTCTGTACCCCTTTCTTGAATCTTTGGTCGGCGTTGTTTGCTTTCCATGGCTCACAGTATACGCCTGTGAACCAATTCTGTCAACACTTGTTTGCATAAAATTGCACATTTCGGCATTTTGCATATATCCTACTATTTTAATAGGTTGATAACTTGCAAAATTCCTAGAATTATGCTATGATTAGTGTTACTAATTCCGATAAAGGGAGCTTTACCATGAAATTTTCGACCCGTGACCGTTATGCCCTGCGCCTGATGGTGGAACTGGCCAACCGCCCCAACGACCTGATCCCGCTGAAGGACATCAGTGATAAGCAGCGCATCAGCTTAAAATATCTGGAGCAGATCGTCACCCCGCTGGCGAAGGCCGGGCTGGTATCCAGCGTGCGCGGTGCGCAGGGCGGCTACCGGCTTGCGCGCCCGGCAGGGGAGATCACCTCCGGCGAGATCCTGCGCGCCGTCGAGGGCGAGCTGACGGCCATCCCGTGTTTGGCGTCGTCGGTGGACTGCCCCCACCGCAGCCAGTGCCACACGCTGGACTTCTGGTCCGGGCTGAATGACCTGATCAATAAATATGTGGATGGCATCACGCTGGAGCAGCTGCGGACGATGCCCGAGGTGCCGGAGGAACAGGAAAGCTGTGAGTAAGGTCATGCACGGGCGGCAGAGCCGCCCGAAAAAGGCTCCCCATCAGGGGAGCTGGCCGAGCTTGCGAGGCCTGAGGGGTTCAGCCTCCTTACCATAGCCACCGCGTCATCTTTTTAGAAAAGGAGTCCACCATGGCCCAATCCAAGGAAATGATTTCCCGTGCCCGTCAGCTCCGCCATGACATGACCAAAGAAGAACGGCATCTGTGGTACGATTTTCTGCGCGTTTATGTCCCACGGTTCACACGCCAAAAAATCGTAGAGCCCTACATTCTGGACTTTTATTGCTGTGCCGCTGGATTAGCTGTTGAATTGGACGGCGGCCAGCACTATGAGGATGCGGGCAAGGCCTACGACGAACGCCGCACCGCCTATTTGCAGCAGCAGGGGATACAGGTGCTGCGATTTTCCAATTTAGATATAATACGGAATTTTGATGGGGTGTGCTTTGAGATTGACGCAATCGTCAGGGAACTGCTTGCCCGGAAAAGCGGTGCTCCCGCAAGCTCGCAAACCCTTCAGGCCTTGCTTACGCGCGGCCAGCTCCCCTGATGGGGAGCCTTTTTTCGGGCTTCGCCCGCACCCAGTAAAACCCCGCCCCGCCTGTCAAAATCAACAGGCGGGGCGGGGGTTTATTGCTTATTGCGTTACTTCAATTACAGATTAAAATACCGCTTCGCATTATAATAGCTGATGCCCTCGACGATCTTCTTCAGAGCCTTCTCGTCGTTGGGGTACTGGCCGTTCTCGACCCAGTTGCCGATGAGGTTGCACATCAGGCGGCGGAACAGCTCGTGGCGGGTGTAGCTCAGGAAGCTGCGGCTGTCGGTCAGCATGCCGATGAAGTTGCCCAGCAGGCCCAAGCGGGCCAGGGTCTTCATCTGCTGGTACATGCCGTCGTCGGTGTCGCAGAACCACCAGGCGGAGCCCAGCTGGATCTTGCCGGGGATCTCGTCATCCTGGAACGCGCCCAGAATGGTGCCCAGCATGTCGAAGTCGGCGGGGTTCAGGCTGTACAGGATGACCTTCGGGCAGGCGTCCTCTTTGGTCAGTGCGCTCAGCAGGCTGCTGATGGTAGCGCTGCAATCGGTCACGGCGATCATATCAAAGCCGGTGTCGGGGCCGAGCTTGCGGTACATCTTGTCGTTGACATTGCGCAGGCAGCTGTAGTGCATCTGCATGACAACGTTGTGCTTCTTGTACAGGGCACCCAGCTTCAGCAGCAGGTAGGTGGTGTACTCGTCGCCTTCCTCCTTGGTCAGGGTCTCACCGGCCATGGCCTTCTTGAAGGCAACAGTTGCCTTCTCAGCGTTCGTTTCGGCGAAGGGGATGTAGTCCAGACCGTGGTCAGAAGCGCGGCAGCCCATCTCGACGAAGAACTCCAGGCGTTCTTCCAGCGCACTGACAACGCAATTTGCGCAGGCAAACTTGCGGCCCACAACTTCCTCCAGCTTATGGATGTAATCGGCGAAGCCCTCCTTGCGGATGTTCAGGGCCTTATCGGGGCGGAAGGACGGGGCGACGACGACCTTGATGGTCGGGTCTTCCTTGATCTTCTTGTGCCACTCGAGGGAGTCGATGGGGTCGTCGGTGGTACCGACCATGGCAACGTTGCTCTGCTCGATCAGGCCGCGGACGGTCAGCTTCGGGTCATGCTGCAGCTTGTCGTTGCAGAGGTTCCAGACCTCCTCGGCGGTCTCGCCGTTCAGCACGCCCTCATAGCCGAAGTACTTCTTCAGCTCGAGGTGGCACCAGGTATACATCGGGTTGCCGATGGCCATTTCCAGGCTCTCGGCAAACTTCTGAAAGCGCTCACGATCCGGCTTGTCACCGGTGATGTACTCCTCGGGCACGCCGTTGGAGCGCATCACGCGCCACTTGTAGTGGTCGCCGAAATAGTAGTCGCTGCCGTCGGCCAGCACCTGATGGCCGCCCAGCCAGACCTGCGCGATGTTCTCAAAGCGGCGGTCCTCATAAATTTCCTGCGGGGGAATGTGGCAGTGGTAATCCACGATGGGCAGCTTGGCCGAATAGTCGTGGTACAGATGCTGCGCGGTAGGGGTCTCCAGCAAAAAGTCCTTGTCCATAAATGCTTTCATGTACAGACGCTCCTTAATGATGTTATAAATGATAGTCGGGGGAATGCCGCCTCGGGCCCTGATAGCACATACCTTGCGCTGTAAAGATGACCCAAAACAGCATGCTCTGCTATTATTATACATAACTATTTTGCCTTGCACAAGTTGCAAAAATTGCTTGTTAATCGAAATTATAGCCAAAAAGTGCGGTTCTTTGTTGTGCAAGATGTGGAATCCCAAAATTGGCCTCAAAACTGCGCAAAATATGTGCGCTGTTTACGGAATGAATCTTGACGAAACGGCCTAAAGAAAATATAATTCAGGTAACAGGACGTGCTGCAGCCCCCCGCTGCGCACCAGATTTGTTTATGTTAAGGAGAAGCATATATGGATACCTTGAATTATGAAGTTCTTGCAAAATCCGGCTACAACGGCTATATTTTGAAAAACGCCCCGGAGAAGGTCCTGCAGTTCGGCGAGGGCAACTTCCTGCGCGCGTTCGTGGATTACTGGTTCGATCTGGCCAACGAAAAGGCCGACTGGAACGGCAAGTGCGTTCTGGTCCAGCCCATCGCCCCCGGCCTGGCCAAGATGATCAACGAGCAGGAGGGTCTGTACACCCTGTATCTGCGCGGCAGTGAAAACGGCAAAAAGGTCGATGACAAGCGCGTTATCTCCAGCGTCTCCCGCTGCCTGAACCCGTATGAGGAGGAGGGCTTTAAGCAGATGATGGACGTCGCCGCCAGCGACGATCTTGAGATCATCGTTTCCAACACCACCGAGGCAGGCATCGTCTACGACCCCGCCTGCAAGCTGGAGGACGTGCCCGCATCCAGCTTCCCCGGCAAGCTGACCCAGGTGCTGTACCACCGCTACAAGGCAGGCAAGAAGGGCATCATCATGCTGGCCTGCGAGCTGATCGACAACAACGGCAAGGAGTTGCTCAAATGCGTCAACCAGTACATTGACCAGTGGGGCCTGGACGACGGCTTCAGGAAGTACGTCAATGAGGACTGCACCTTCTGCGGTTCTCTGGTTGACCGCATCGTTCCGGGCCGCATCCGTGACCCGAAGGAGGTCGCCGAGCTTGAGCAGAAGCACGGCTACGCTGACCCCCTGCTGGACGTCGGCGAGGTTTTTGGCGTCTGGGTCATCGAGGGTGACACCAAGCTGAACGACGTGCTGCCCTTCCGCAAGGCCGGTCTCGAGAGCCGCGTCTTTGTGACCCCCGACATGAGCCCGTACAAGAAGCGCAAGGTCCGCATCCTGAACGGCGCGCACACCGGCTTTGTGCTGGGCGCTTATCTGGCCGGTTTTGACATCGTCCGTGACTGCATGCACGACGCCACCGTTCTGGGCTACATGAACAAGATGCTGCTGGACGAGGTCGTGCCCATCCTGCCGCTGGATCAGGAGGACTGCAAGAAGTTCGCCGCCGCTGTGCAGGACCGCTTCAACAACCCGTTCGTCAACCATGAGCTGATGAGCATCTCCCTGAACTCCACCTCCAAGTGGCGTGCCCGCAACATGCCGTCCTTCCTCGAGTACGTCGGGAAGAACGGCAAGCTGCCCACCTGCCTGACCATGAGCTTCGCCGCCTACATTGCCTTCTACAGCAATGATGTGCAGGAGCTGACCGACAAGGGTCTGGTCTGCAAGCGCGCCAAGGGCAACGAGTACACCGTCTCCGATGACCGCTGGGTCCTTGAATTCTACAACGAGCACAAGAACGACGACGTCCCGACGCTGGTCCATGCCGTCATGACCAACGAGCAGATGTGGGGCCAGGACCTGACCAAGGTTCCCGGCTTCGAGGAGGCCACCGTCAAGAATCTGACCAACATCCGCGAGAACGGCGCACTGGCCGCGTATGCTTCCTGCCTGTAAGCGTCCAAAGGCTTCTCCATCGGGAGAAGCTGTCGGCGCAGCCGACTGATGAGGGCCGAGTCTGCCGATATTGACCGTTTACGGTCTGCCCCGCACACCCGCCCCTCATCCAGCCTTAAAACGTACCCCATTGGGGCCGGAGGATGCCCTCCGGCCCCACTTTTATCAGAAGCTAAGGAGACCTCTTATGCCTATCGCCATTAAGATCAACCCCAAGGACAACGTCGTCGTCGCCCTGCATCCCATCGCCAAAGGCACGGCAGTCCCCGTCGATAACACCACCGTCACCGCCATTGAGGACATCCCCCAGGGCCACAAGATGGCCATTGCGCCCATCAAAAGCGGCGAAAACGTCATCAAATACGGCTTTCCCATCGGCCACGCCACGGCGGACGCCGTGCCCGGTACCTGGATGCACACCCACAACATCCACACGAACCTCTCCGGTGAGATCGAGTACAGCTATCACCCCAATGTGCACCCGCTGACCCCCGCCGCGCCTGACACCTTCATGGGCTACCGCCGCAAGGACGGCCGCGCTGCCATCCGCAACGAGATCTGGATCATCCCGACTGTCGGCTGCGTCAACGACTGCGCCAAGGCGCTCGTGCGCGACAATCAGGACCTTGTGACCGGCAGCATCGACGGGCTGTATACCTTCACCCATCCGTTCGGCTGCTCCCAGACCGGCCATGACCACGCACAGACCCGCAAGCTGCTGGCATCTCTGGTGCGTCACCCCAACGCGGGCGCGGTTCTGGTGCTGAGCCTAGGCTGCGAAAACCTGACCCATGAGCAGTTCCTGGCCGAGCTGGGCGACTACGACCATGACCGCGTCAAGTTCCTGACCTGCCAGGACGTTGAGGACGAGCTGGTCGCGGGACGCGAGATCCTGAAAGAGCTGGCCGCCTACGCCGCGCAGTTTAAGCGTGAGCCGATCCCTGCCAGCGAGCTTGTCGTCGGCATGAAGTGCGGCGGCTCGGACGGTTTGTCCGGCATCACCGCCAACCCGACGATTGGCCGCTTCAGCGATATGCTGTGCGCCCGCGGCGGCTCCACCGTGCTGACCGAGGTGCCCGAGATGTTCGGTGCCGAGGGCTTCCTGATGGACCGCTGCCAGAACGAGCAGGTCTTTGAGAAGGCCGTCAGGATGATCAACGGCTTCAAAGAGTATTTCATCAGCCACAATGAGGTCGTCTACGACAACCCGAGCCCGGGCAACAAGCAGGGCGGCATCACGACGCTGGAGGACAAGTCCTGCGGCTGCGTGCAGAAGGGCGGCTCCGCGCCGATCATGGGTGTCATCGACTACGGCGAGCCCGTCACCACCAAGGGCCTGAACATGCTGTACGGCCCCGGCAACGACCTGGTCTCCGCCACGGCGCTGACTGCTGCGGGCGCGCACATGGTGCTGTTCAGCACGGGCCGCGGCACGCCGTTTGGTGCCCCCGCGCCGACGCTGAAAATTGCCACCAACAGCCAGCTGGCCGCCAGAAAAAAGACCTGGATCGACTTCAACGCCGGTGTCGTCTCAGACGGCGAGCGCACGCTGGACGAGGCCGGTGCCGACCTGTACCAGCTCGTGCTGGACGTTGCCTCCGGCAAGCAGACCTGCGCCGAGAAGAAGGGCTTCCGCGAGATCTCGATCTTTAAGGATGGCGTTGTATTGTAAGCCTGCTTGTGGTATAATTAAACACGAAAAATCCACTACGCTGTAGGGGCCGGGCATGCCCGGCCCGCAACTTACCCGCAATCGGGTGCTTTCCACAAAGTTGCGGGCCGCACATGTGCGGCCCCTACGTGCATACAAAGGAGAGCCTTATCATGTCTACTCTGACTACCGGCACCTATGAAAAATACGGTGCTTCCTACAAGACCCTGACCCTGACCGACGGCGAGTACGCCTTCACCGTCACGCCCGAGAAGGGCGGCATGGCCACATCCTTCACCAAAAACGGCGACGAATACCTGTGGCTGCGCGACAAAAACTTCGAGTCCACGGACCGCCCGCGCTGCGGCATCCCCATCCTGTTCCCGAACTGCGGCAAACCGGACGACGGCGTGCACCACTTCAACGGCGCGGCCTATCCCATCGAGGTCCACGGCCTGGCCGACCTCGTGCCGTGGCAGGTCAAGAGCGCGGACGACACCGCCATTGAGCTGACCCTGACCCCCAACGGTCTGACAAAGTTCGTCTACCCGTTCGATTTTGCCCTGACCATGCGCTACACCCTGACCGGCAGCACCGCCACGCTGGCCCTGACCGTCGCCAACACCGGCGACAAGGCCCTGCCGTTCAGCGTCGGCTTCCACCCGTACTTCGCCGCCAGCAAGCTGGACAACGTCGCGTTTGACATCGACGCCGCCACCTGCAGCGAAAGCGCCAAGGGCGAGCAGCCCGCCGCGCCCGAGACCATTACCCTGACCCGCAAGGAGGGGAGTGCCGACTCCATCCGCCTGATGACCGGCGTCAAGAGCCCGATGCGCTTCACCGACTCCGGCAACGGCCACAAGGTCACGGTCAGCTTTGACGAGAGCGTTTTCACCAACGGCGTGCTCTGGCAGCAGGACGCCGAGAGCTTCGTCTGCATGGAGCCCTGGAACGGCTGGGCCAACTCCGTCAACGAGGCAGGCCATCACATCGAGCTGAACCCCGGCGAGAGCAAGGAGTTCAAGTGGAGCGTGACCATCGGGTAAAGCCCCTTTGCGGGTCGTTTTGTAGGGAGGGGTCTTGACCCCTCCGCGGCGGCCAGAAGACTGGCCGCCCGACGCCCTGCCAATCGCCTGCTATCCTGCGGGCGTCGGGAACGCTGCTCCCTACAGGGCGGCAGAGGTGTAGGGGCCGCATATATGCGGCCCGGGAGATTCCCGTAAGCGTCCGTTTACCATACATTGCCGGGCCGGGCATGCCCGGCCCCTACCGTGCAGCTAAAACAAAAAAGGACATCCGCCCTTTCACGAGCGGATGTCCTTTTTATTGTTTGAAAGCTTCTTTGTTTACTTTCTTCTCGAAGAAAGTAAATCAGCCGGGCTGCTTGCCGATGTAGGCGAGGATGCCGCCGTCAACGTAGAGGATCAGGCCGTTGACGAAGTCGGAAGCCTCGGAAGCCAGGAACACAGCGGGGCCGCCCAGATCCTCGGCTTTGCCCCAGCGCTCGGCAGGGG
>UMHJ01055531.1_pt1 | contig 17844 bp, 9 predicted proteins | sample 1965511 | NCBI WGS metagenome assembly UMHJ01 (sample SAMEA4836096, study PRJEB28245) | human gut metagenome | biome: gut microbiome; material: fecal sample | place: Denmark | collected 2008
GGATATTCCGACCATTAACATCAGCGGTGCCGACAAGGTTTGCCGGACGCAGGATTACAAATTCAGCTTTACTTTGCCGGAAGGAGCGACGGATGCAGCCTGTGGGTATGAGTTTATCGGACTTGGCGGTGCTCCTCTTACGCCGACCGTTGAGAATGGTTTGTACAGCGGTATCATAAAAGCATCCACATATCCGGCGAAAGAAAACAGCTTTAAGCTGATCGTGAGTGCAAAGACCGCTGACGGCTTTGCGTTCTCTGCCGAAAAGAAGGTTACCATTCAAAACGAGCACACCGGCGGCACAGCCACCTGCAAGAACAAGGCGATTTGCGAGGTCTGCGGCGAGAGCTACGGAAAGCTTGACCCGAACAACCACGCCAACCTCAAGCATATAGATGCAAAGGCGGCAACAAAGACTTCTGAGGGCAATATCGAATACTGGTACTGCGACGGCTGCAACAAGTATTACAAGGACGCCAAAGCAACACAGGAAATCACCAAGGCTCAAACCGTAACGGCAAAGCTGCCCCCGAAAATCACGGCCGGTGATGGTGCAACGGTCACACAGGGCGAGAAAAAGGAGCTGTCTTTCACTTCTGACGCATCCTTCGCCGATTTCCTTCGTGTAGAGCTTGATGGCACTACGCTGGACGAAAAGAACTATACGAAGAAGGAGGGCAGCACGATAATCACGCTGAACCGTGATTTTGTTGCTACACTTTCCGTGGGTGAGCATACGCTTTCGATCGTTTCTCAAAGCGGTACGGCTACGGCTAAGTTCACCGTCAATGCAAAGCCGGCTGAAACGGCAACCCCGCAGCTCACTGTGACCCCGCAGCCCACGGCACAGCCGACGCAGACGGCGCAGCCCCAGCCGACGGTGCAGCCTGTTTCCCCGATTCCGAGCACCGGCGACACCGCCAACCCCGCATTGTGGTTTGCGCTGCTAATTGTCAGCGGCTCCGCGCTGGCGGCAATTTTCGTACTGCGCAGGAAAGACAATCGCAAGTAAACAAAATGGGTACGGCCTATATCAGCGCACGGAAACCATGTCCATAGGATTCACACGCACACCATTTTGCATCACCTCAAAATGCAGGTGGTTGCCGGTGCTGTCACCGGTACTGCCTACATAACCTATAACCTGCCCTGCCGTTACCGCTTCACCTGCGGTAACGGCAGTTTGCGTCATAAAGAGATCATAACCTCGCACTCTTTCTGCGTCAGCTTGTGCAGATACTTTTTGATCCCTTCCCACATCAGCTTGGACTCGACGCTTTCCTCAATCGGGTTCATCAGGCGTCTATACACTGTGTCTACCTCGTCACGGCATTCCTCAATGGAAATCTCATGCTTTGCCTTAACCATCAGTGCACGAATGTAAGAAGCGCGCCGGGCATACAACACCTTGGTCATGAACTTTGTAAAGCGCGCAGCCAGTTGCGCGTCCTCACCACTAAACCATAGCTTATTTTTCTTTGCCATCGTAAACCTCCTGAATTTTGGGTTTCATTGAATAGACCTCAAAATTCGGAGGCGCGCGGGTCGGGTAAGAATTACGGCTGCGCATCTTACATTAAGCGAACGCAAAAAAAGGCCCGACAGCCGTTGTGGCTGTCGGGCCAAAAACAATCTGTAATTGTCTTTATAACCGATTACTTATCGTTTCTTTTCTTGCAGACAAATACAACTGCAAGTCCGAGCAGGGATGCCACCAGAAGCACGACGTACAGCGTGGGGTTGGAGGTATCGCCCGTTTGCGGCATTGCCGTTATGGTGGACGGCTTTGAAGTGCTTGCCGGGGTGGGGGCCGGTGTGGGAGCAGCAACTTCGTTCTTCTTGGTTTCGCTGTCGTTTGAACTGTTGTTGCTGCCCGGATTGCTTCCGCTGCTCGGCACGGCGGTGTCCTTATAGGCGATCGCGTAGTCGGAGAAGCGGTCGGTCTTAAAGGTCAGCGTCTTGCTGGCTGCGTCAAACGCGGCATCCAGCACAGTAATTGCACCGTCATGGCGGCGCACAATGCAGTAGGTGCGGTTGACCGCGCTGTTCGTATTGATGAGCGCGTCCGGCACCGCAACGGAAATCGTCAATGCATCCTTGGTCGTGGGCAGGGCAACAGCGGCCTGTTGGCTGCCGTTTACCGTCATGTACTTGAGCAGACTGATGTCGAGATACTGCCCGATGGTGTAGTCCTTGGCGGCCTGTGCCATCGCCGTTTTTACTTCATCGGAAACATTGGCTTCTTTCACGGTCAGCACAATGTCCACACTTGCGCCGTTGGCAATCTGCACCAGTTCATCGGCGGTAATGTCGCCGCTGTTCACCAGCATGGCAAGCAATTCAGCTTTGTCGGTCAGCAGGGTGGCGGGCGGTACAGTGCCCTCAGACTGGACATCCACTTTCACCTTGCCGCTGCCGATTGTAATATCCTCGCCTGGGGCATCCTCAGCCTTGGCGGGGACAATCACGTAGGTCTGGTCAACAGTGCCGGTATAGTTGCCCCTGGCGGTGATGGTCAGTGTGTGTCTGCCGGGGGCGGTGGCGGTGTTGCCCGTCACGGTGTAGGAATCGGCGGGGAGTTCCTTGCCGTCCAGCAGGACTTTCTCGACCGTTTGGGTCTGTTCCGCGCCGTTGGCGGTAAGCGCCTTGCCCAGCACGACCTTTGCGCCCTTGATGGACTTCGGCTCAATCACAAAGTTGGCGGTGGTTTTCCCGGTAAGGACATAATTGCTGTCAGCAATCGAAGCCGTAACCGTGTAGCTACCCACATCAGTGGGAACGCTTGTGGAGTTGTAGCCGTTGCCGGTGTAGGTAAGCGTCACGGGAACGGTTTCACCGTCCACAGCGCCGGAAAGTGTGGCAGCAGCAGCGGTGACACTTCCGTAAGTGCCGCCGTTCGGGGTAATGGCAACTGTGACTTCCTTGGCAGTGATGGTCGCCGTGGTTTCGGTCTGGCTGCCCTTGGTGGCCGGTACATAGTTGGCGGCAGAATCTCCATCCAGCTTAAAGCCGGAAATTATGACTTTCTGCTCACCAACATCAGCGCTTTCAAACGTACCTGTGGCAGTAACGGTCAAGGTATCATTTTCCAGAACGCCGTCAAGCTTTGCCGTGCTGCAATCCAGTGTTGCATTGGCTTTGCCGTCATAGACTTTGTTCCGGGCAGTGATGCCGGAAACAGTAACAGCCTTGCGGTTGACCGTAACGGTTGCAGTGCCGGTCGCAGTTGCATATTCTTCGTAGCCCTCGGCCGGGGTGAATACCCATTCGGCATCATAGCTGCCCGCATCGGGATTGATCGCGCCATTCTTCCATGCGAATGTGCCGTCAATCGTCTTGCCGTTGTCTTTCATCTTACCTGTAATCTTACTGTCGTTCAGCGCTTGACCATAGGTGATATTGCTTGCGCTGATTGTGCCGTCCGGCACGGGAACATCCTTGTTTTTGGTCTTCACCCCGATGGTTAAGTAAAAATCCTGATAGTTATCCGAGGTGACCCGGACATCAATCGTGCCGACAGAACTTATCTTATCGTAATCTACTGCCGGAACGGTCAGCTTCAGCTTATACTGACTGTTTTCCTCCACAACCTCTGCCTGAACCGTGTCCTTGTAGCCGTCCGTCAGGTAGGTGCCCCTCAACGAATAGCTGACGTTGCCGTACTCACAGGGAGAACTCAGCTTAGGCAGGTAGCTGTCTGTCAATAGCATTTCATAGGTCTTTGCCAGATCGTTGATGACCGTCACTGCGGGATGGAAATCGGATCTGGGCGCGGCGGCTTTGTTGATGGTAAAGTTTGCGCCGCCGCTGACGGTGTAGTTGCCGCCGGGGGTGTTCGTGATGGTTACAGCGGCGGTGTTATTGCCCGCGTTGATATTGTCGGAATAGCTTACAGCATACTCTTCCTTCGGAATGACCACATCGCCGTCTTTGAGTTCGACAGGCGGCTGTTGTTCATGCCCGTTGTAGGTGCAGGGGGCAACATTGATTGAGGGATTCGTAACGACTTTGGGGGTGATTTTCCACTCCGCCGTGGCGGTGCCGGTGTAGTTTCCATTACCTTGGATGGTTAGGGTGATACTGTCGCTTGCATTGGTGGCCTTGTCACCGCTGACAATATCGTAGGTTATTTCGTCAGACCAGTTGGCCAGCTTCACTTCGGTAATGGTCGGTGCTTTTTCCGTAGTGTCGTACTGGAAAGCCGTCTGGTTCAGCGTGATAACCGCATCTTCGATGGACTTGGGCGCAACATTGACGGTCGCAGTGCCGGTTGTGGTTGTGTATTCTTCGTAGCCCTCGGCAGGGATGAACGTCCACTCGGCTGTATAATCGCCCGCATTGGGTTTGATTGTGCCGTTTGTCCATGCGAATGTGCCTTTGATCTCGTTTCCGGTGCGGGGGCACACCATCTTGCCCGCAACCGTGAGTGTACTATCAGCCAGCGTCTGACCATAGGTGATACCTGTTGCGCTGACAGTATTGCCCTCAGCCAGAACGGGAACGAGTTTGTCCTGCGCGATGATGGGGATGGTCAGCGTGAACGGCTGATAGTTCGTGGTTTCGACCTGGACGGCTACCGTGCCAATTTCATCACCTTGCTTGAAGCTTGTGGCCTTGTTGATGGACAGGCTCAGCTTGCCGTTTTCGATGTTTGCACCGCCGACGGTATAGTACGCGGAGTTCATGCTGACGCTCGGCTGACCATATACGATATTGCCGTACTCACGGCCTGCGTGTTGCTGTTGCTGTGACAGGATTTCATCCAATAGCGGTTTCAGTTCAATCGCGTAGGTTTTTGCCAGATCGTTGAAAACATACTGCGTAAACTGGATGCCCGACAGGCTGATAGTATCCTGCATGATGGTAAACATGTCTACCTTATCGGTCGTATAGTCACAATCCATCACATCGGCCGTACCGTCTTTGAACACATAATTGCCGCTCTTGAGCATTACCGTAAAGGAAAGGGATTTTCCCTTACCGGCCTCCGGCGATTCCACATAAGTTCCATCGCCCTGCCGCATGGTGAAGCGGGCGTTCGTGATGTCGTAAGCATCCTCCGGCAGCGTAACAGATGCACCCCTTGCATTGGCATCATGGAATGCCAATGCACTTTTGGCAATCGGAGCCACTGCCGTGCCATCGTAGACTTTTGTGACAGGTTCAATGTCGCAAAAACGGTAAAGCTGCATCGGTTCGATTTTCCAGTTTACGTTTTCAATTTCGCCGGTGTAGTTGCCCTTGCCGGTAACGGTCAGCATATAGCTGCCAACGTCGGTCTGCGGTGTGGCAGTCACCGTATAGTCCCTATTTTCAGTCAAAACTGTTTCACCCAGAGAGACCGTGGCCGTCGGGTTCTGTGCATTGCCGTTATAGGTCAAGTTTTGAGCGTTCACCGCTGCTCTCTCGATGCTGACAGGCGTAACGGTAACGGTGAAGTCGCAGCTCTTTTCGTAGCCGTCCTCTGTGGCTGTCAAGCGGTAAGTGTATGTACCGGCAGCGAGATCCACAGGCAGCTGATAGGTGCTGTCGGTCGCGCCATCGAGCGGCGACACCGTACCGCCAATCTTGTACCATTGGCAGGTGTACGTTCCTCCCTCGGCGAACGGCACAACCGTTGCCGTCAGGGTCACACCCGATGTCTGTCCATACGCAACGGTAACGTTCGGATTTGCCGCTGTGACACTCCGAATAGGCACCGGCCATATGCTGACATTGCCCACTGCCTGTCCCGCCTGTTCTGCTTCACTGCACCACATACCGCTTGATTTCTTGAAGGCATAACCGTCCTCCAACAGTTCGCCGACGGTCATGCCGGAAGGAACTTTCAGCCATTCAGTGATTTTTCCCTTTACTGTGGCAGAGTCCTTAATCGTGATTTTGTTATTCACGGTCAGCGAATAGACATTGTAACCGTTCAGATCAAAAGCGAACGGTTTATCGGTGCTTACCGTGACTTCGACCACATTCGCCAGCAGCTTCACTGTGTTGCCGTCTGCGGCGCCGAAAGCGGTCTGCAAGTCTGTGTAATAAGTCGTTGCATCGTCTTTCGTCACACTGGCAACAAAAACATTCTGCCCGCAGGGGCACTTCCATACGCCGTTGGCATCGCAAACTGCCGTGTCATGGCTGCATGGTTGGACAGTGACATTCGTAAGCTCGGTCAAAGCAGTTCCGTCTGCGTCATACATTGCAGCAGGCTCACCGCTTGCGGTGTCCGCGAAATAATAGCCCGATACCAGCAGGCCTGCAAGCGTCTTTTTACCCTCAACGGAAATCTTGCCGAAACTGCCGCCCGCAAGGTTGGCGTTTCCATCACTCTTAATCAATACCGCGGAAATGGTGAGATTGTTATTTTCAGCGGGGATAGCAAGCGTTCCGTCATTGTAGACCTGAAGATATTCACACACATAACGTCCTTGGTTCTTGGCGCTGTTTTGGAGGGTCATTTTATAAGCGCTGACATAAGGTGCGAACAGCACCCCCGAAGAATTACTTGCTGTCACCGTAAAGCCGTTCAAGTCGATGGTATTACTGCCATAGTATATCATAGCAGCCTGTGTACACGTCTGATCGCACAGAGGCCAAATTATAGGCTGATAAGCGTTTCCAAACGCATCGCTCATATCAATGTAATACGTTATTGTATTCTTGCTATCCCTCCTGGCAGCGGTCAGTGTCAGGCCGCAGTCCTCACAGTGCAATTTCCCGTCAGCGAGTTCTGTTCTGTGTTCGTGTGGGCAGATGTTGCCGCAGATTGAGCAGTAATAGTATGTCTGCCTTTCCGGCTTGTATGTAAACGTACTCTTTCCGTCCGCGTCCTTATGATTGCAGGGCTTGACAGTGACATTTTCCAGAGGACTGTCGGCTTTGAGCACCGTCTGAGAAACTCTCTTGCCACTCGTTATATCCGCAAAATAGTACCCCTTTGGCAGCATATCCTCAAGGACTTTTTGCCATCCGCCAGCGTCATTTACCGTGCAAATCTTTGTGAAGCTGCCGCCACCGAGGAAGGTGGGAATATAACTTCGACTGTTAACAAAATCATGAGTGAGGCTTAGGTCTCCGGTGACGTCTACATTTTCCAGTGTCACTTTTCCTTTTGCGAGACGGATTGCTTCGCCGTCGCCGGTATTTACGATTTTTCCGTTTTTGAAGTCAATTGTTCCGGTTCCCGACACAAAGTTTGCCGTGATAACGGGGCCATCCAGAGCCCCACTCAAGGTGTGCCCATTTAAATCGATAATAATGTTTGTGTAGTAGTTATCAATAAGAAAGGTCTTATCCACTGTCACATCGCACAAAAATGTAACAGTCGCATTGTTGTCAAAATCAAGCCACTTAGTGCCGGGGCTCGTTATCTTTTCTCGGAGTTCGTCCATAGTTTTGATATGGGTCGTTCTCCATTTTGGATCATCAGCCCATGGAGACCAAACCGCGTGTGCGATGCAGCCATCGCCCTCAACCTCGCCGCACACACTGCACTTGCCGTTTACAATGGTATGGGTGTGGGGCTTGACACTACATTCCTCGCCATATGCAAATATGGTGGCAGTGAAAGATTCTTCCTCACTGCTGTCGGTTTGCCAATAGTCTGCATTGGTAATGTCGATGTAGTTTCCATCTTTGTCAAACAGTAAGCTGCCATCGGCAAAGAGGGCTTTCACTCCATCATAATCGGGGTTGCTGGTATTCCAGATGAAGTAGCCAATGCCGTTATGCAGGGTTGCACTCGTGATTTTTAGCACAGGGTGCTGATCGGCAGTTTTAGGCATCACAAGGATTGCACCGGTAAAAGTACCGTTTGCTACTGTAAGATTGCCGTCACTAAGACAAACCGCATCCGTATGCTCCCCATTTTCCCCACAGCCACTTGTTACTTCTACATTTTCAAGGACTGCTGTTCCGCCGGTGATTTGAATGGCGTTTGCCAGTCCTCTGTTCATAGCCGGACTATCATTGCTAAATGTATTGACGAGCTTGCCGTTTTTGATGGTGATATCCGCTGTGCCGCTGACAGTAAGCAGCTGATCATCAACCTTACCGCTGAGCGTTTTGCTGTTCAAATCAAGGGTGAATTTGCCGGAATCCACCGAAACGCCATATTTCGTATCGCCAAGATCAATGTCATAAAGCAGCTGCAAAGTCGAGTCATTGCTTTCGACTGCCGCTGCCAAAGCATCGGTAAAGGAACCGTAAGTCCGTTCCGTGCCATCGGCGGTCTTCACGCTTGCAATAATAGAAGCACCGCACGCGCACTTGCCGTTTTCATCGGGGACGTGAGTATGCGCACCGACCGTCACATCGGTCATAGTTTTCGCCGTGGAATCCTGTACTGCATTATCTTTGTAGAACGCATAGCCGTTGGCCAGCAGCGGCATAAGCGGAATAGTGCTGCTGGCATCGCTGTTCGTAATTGTATCAAACGTGCCGCCGCTGATAGCGATGGTGCCACCGTTATTACGGAATTTTACATTACCGAACATACCGTCTGTGATGTTCAGCGTACCATCGTTGTACCAGCCGCCCGCGTGCCCTGTGCCGCCGGTGACGGTGACGGCTGCGCCATCGCCTACTGTGACGTTACATACCGTGCCGCCGCTGATGGTCACAGTGCCGCTGTTCCCGTCGCAGGTAAGGTTGCTTCCGTCATCATCTCCAATCCGGCCGCCCTGAATCGCCAGGGAACCTTTTACAAATTCGAGGTCTTTGATTTTGCCGCAGCTGCCCCCTTGAATGTTATCTACGACGGTCAGATTGCCGTCGTAGGACTCAAGGATTCCGCCTGCCTCGTCAGGAACGACCTCGCCCACAACAAGATAATCCACCGTCATGCCGTTCAGGTCGAGCGTCAAGGTTTTCCTGACGACAGCCATCTGCTCGTCGCCCGCATCGACGTTGTCCCAATTTGTCGTATGGTTTGCCAGCAGCTTGACGGTGTCGCCGTCCTGCGCCGCGTCCAGCGCCGCAGGGAGGGTTTTGTATGTACCGCTAACCGTGCCGTCTGCTTTTGTTACCGAAGCGGCCTCAACGACAGCCTCGTTGACTGTGAGTTCCGCAGTTGCTGACCGTTCCTCTTCGTAGTTCTTTGTCTCGCCGGTCTTGGCGTAGACGTAATATGTGCCGGGTTTGCTGATTGCAGTGTTTTCGTCAATCTTGGGCATGGCTTCGCTGCCCTCTACGTCAGAAGAGCCCGCCCAGCTTTTTAACTCGGAAGCCAGATAATAATATGTCACCTCGGCGTCTTTCGGAGCACCCTCGACAGACAGCAGCGGCAGAAGCTTTTCGCCCGCCGTGCAGGTCGTCTGGGAAAGAGACACGGTCAGCTTGGGATAGGCCTTGTTGATGTTGCCGCCGATCGTAAACGTTTCTTCGTCCGCCTTGAGCTTGTACTTTACCGCGGCTTCGCCGATTAGCGCGATTTCCACAGTGACGGTATGCCATCCCGCGTCCGCGGAATCAAACGTCTTCTTGGCGGTAAAGCCCGTTCCTTCTTTGAGTTTGATTTCATTTGTGCCGTCTGTAAACGTCAAGTCGATTGGAATCGTGCCGCCGTCCGTCGTGCCGTCATAGCCGCGGCCAATGGAATCGGGCTTGCTGACGCACCAAATCTCCGTCCGCGTGTCTTCTCCGGGGATATACGTGCCGCCGCCCCCTTCTGTCGGGCTTCCGGGGGCTACATAGATCCCGCCGCCTGTGGCGTCCTGCTCCGCATTGTTAAGGGCGGGGAGTTCGTTTTTTCCCTCCATAGTCGGCTCATTCTGCCCGGCGGCAGCGGCCATGACAAGCTGGTTCTGAACCTTGGCCGCATCGTCGTCAGACGGGCTGCCGTCTGCTTTCGATTCGTCTCTCCTCGTTGCAGCAGCGGGTTCTTTGCCGGGTTCTTCGTCTGCGGGATTCTTTTCGGGAGCCGCAGGAGTATTCTCTGTCGGTTTTTCGTCGGGGCTTGCGGGCGAGGCATTCTCATCCGCGCCGTTTTCCGCAGGGGCGGTCGGTTCCTCTTTTTGCGGCGCAGGTGTCGGGGTTTCCGTCTCCTGCGTTGCAACGACCGTCTGTTCCGGCGGCTGTCCCTCTGCTGCCAGCGCCCCGGTGGGGGTCAGGGTCAGGCAGAGGGTAATCGCCAGAAACAGGCTCAATACACGTTTTTTCATCAGGTTTTCCTCCGTTTGACATCAGTGGTCGGAAATAAGCCACAGCTTTTTGGCTGCGGTTTTGGCTTCGCTGCGCCGCTTTACACCCAGTTTTTCTAAAATATGGCTCACATGGGTCTTTACCGTGGGCAGCTTCACGTCCATGATCTGCGCGATCTCGGCATTGCTTTTGTCCGCGCAAATCAAGCGTAGTATCTGTAATTCCGTAGGGGTAAGCTCCTTCGCCGCCCTCATGCGCGGGGCAAGAAAGCGCGGATAATAGGTCGCCTGTGTCCGCACGGCGGCCATAAGGCGCTTATACCATTTTGTATCATCGTTCCGGTTCAGCTTTTCCAAAAGGGGCAGCACGGCGGCGCTGTACACGCTGACGGGCGTGATAAAGCTGTATTCTGCCGCCGTATCCAGCGCGGCCGTAAGCCGCGCCCGCCATGCGTTGTCCTTTTTCCGATACAGGGCAAGGGCGCACAGAATGTTCAGGTGGATGCCGTCAATATGCCGCCCGCAGCCTTGTATGTAGCGTTCCAGCGGCGAAAGCGTCAGCAGGGCGGCGTCCGGGCGGTTCTGCGCAATTTCAACCATGGCTTGCGTCAGGTATTGATACCGCTTCATTACATTCAGGTGCATGGGGTCGCGGGGCGCTTTTGTGCGGTACCACTCGTCGGCACTGTCCTGATCGTCACAGTGCAGGGCCATTCGGCAGAGCATCGCGTCCATATTCGGCAAAAAGCGGGTCAGCCCCTGCGCTTCAAACCGGGCACGCAGCGTTTCGATCGTACGGCGGGCATCTGCCGCCTGCCCCTTGGACAGCTGGCAGCGCGCCAGCAGCCCGTTCACGGCAAACTCTATATCCGGCGTTCCCTTTTGCTGGATCTCACTCACCTGCGGGATAAGCGCAAGCATACGCTCGGTGATGTTTTCGCCCTTTTCAAATTTGCTTTCGGCAATGGCACAGTCCGCCAGCCCCACGCCGTCTTTTTTCAGCACGGCCTCTACCGGGGTGCGAAGCGTCCGATACAAAAGATCGTCCTTTTTGCTCCACTCTGAAAAATCCTTGCCGCCGTTCATAATGCTGGGCAAGGTACTGGTCACGGAAAAAGACGGCAGCGTTATTTCTTTATCGGTCAGCAGCCGGAACACGGCCGGGATCGTTTTTATCAGCCCCTCCACACCGCGCTGCGGCAGGGAAATATCCAGCCATGCAAGGCGGCTGCGAGCCTGCCTGGCGGCAGGGTCCTGTTTTTTGCGGCAGTCGGCAAAGCTTTTTAGCGCCCCGTACCACCGTTCCGAGCCTTCATAGTCCATTGCCAGGGCGCAAAGCATACTCATTCCCTGCATCAGGGAAGGCGAAGCCAGGATTTCGCTTTCCGGCAGAGCGCGGTAATACTTTTCCATCTCGCTGTAATGCCCCATGCCGGGGTGCTGCTCGGAATTGCGGATCAGCAGCTCGGATATTTTGGCGTGATCCCCGCTTTTGGTGTAGCATTCCAGCGCGTGGGCATAATCCTCTTTCAGCTCGTAGTAAAGCGCCCCGCGGCTGAAAACGGCGCGGCGCTTTTCCTCGCTGCATTCTTTTTCCATCTCCCAGAGAAGGAAGGCGCGGAACTGCGGCCAGAAGTGGAAGTGCCGCACATCGTCATAACGCAGCATCGTTGTGTTGTGCAGCAGCCAGTCCAGCAGATTCCCGGTGCGGGGGTCGCCGCTGACCATCCGCGCCATTTCCAGATCAAAGCGCTCAAAGGGGGCAAGATCCAGCAAAAAATGCCGCACCGGAAGATCGAACCGGCGATAGATGGCATCCTCGAAGTAGCTGAACACCTCCCGGTAAGCCTGCGCTACGATTTCCGGGGCGAACGGCTTGCCGCCGGACATACACCGCGCCGTAACGGCGACGCCCAGCGGGTAGCCGATGGATTCTTTCAGGATGCCGTTGATTTCGCTTTCCGTCACGGCTGCCTTGCGGGCAGCAAAAAAGCCGCGTATATCCTCGCGGTCAAAAAGAAGGTCGTCCGGCTCCAGCGTGGTCATAAGACCCGTGTACTGGAAGGCCGTCAAGTACGACGGCGGCACCCCGCGGGAGAGAAACACAAACCGGCGCGTCGGGTTGGCACGGATCAGTTCACAGAGCGCCTGCGAGGTTTCCTGCTCCTGCAAAAGCTGAAAGTCGTCGATCAAAAGGACATCCCAGTTTTCCGGCAGTGTGCGCAGCGTAAAATCCGGCGCACCGGCACACAGCCGCAGCGTCCGATGCCCGCACAGCAGCGCATTGGCCAGCGCCGTTTTGCCAAAGCCGCAGGGCGCACTGAAAAAAAGGATGCGGCCGCTTTGCATAACGCTGTCAAATTTTTGCTGCACAGATGGTTTTATCAGAATATTTCCGGTCAATTTTAACTCCTTTTGGGTGAAGAACGGGGGAAATGCCACACTATAATAGTTAAATTATACCATCCGAAGGGGAAAAGTAAATCATTCCAAAGTATGAAATTTGGTCCTTTTGAAGGGGTCGTGCGGCGCGCTTATCTTCGGCTTTACGATATATTCTCCCGAAAAAGCACTTGACAATTCGAGCGGTTCACCCCATAATTTAAATAATCATTGTGGTGCTGTCAGCGGACAGCAAAGAACGAAGGAGACAAGATGAAAAAGCAAATCGTAAGCACCCTTATGATGGCTATTTTCACACTTGTGTTTCTGCTGTCTGCGGGAATGTTGCTGGCATATTATGGGGAAGGTGTGCGGCAGCAGCAGGCATTTCGCGTGCTTGAAAGGATAACAGAGCAAGCAAATAACCATGACGGAGAAAACTCCAAGACCGCAGCCGTACAAACAGAGCAGTCCGCAAAGAAAAAAGCGGCGCAGGAATATAACGCCCTGAAGGAAAAGAACCCGGACTTTTGGGGATGGATAAAAATTAACGACACGGCGTTGAGCTATCCTGTCATGCACACGCCTGAGGAACCGGAGTATTATCTTCACAGAGATTTTGAGGGGGCTTATTCACTGCGCGGCGTACCGTTTTTGGACGCCAGATGTTACGACGGCTGCGGCAACTACATCATCTATGGCCATTATATGAAGGATGGAACCATGTTCGGCTCGCTGCAAGCCTATGCAAAGCCTGCCTACTGCGAGGCACACCCCACCATTACGCTGAATACCGCAACCGGATGTGCGGATTACACGGTAATGGCGGCATTTTATTCACAGGTTTACAGCCAAGAGGATAGCAGGGTGTTTCGGTATTACCAATACGCCGACCTGCCGAACGAGGCGGACTTTGCCGCCTATGTGAAGCAGGTGCAAAAAGCGGCGCTGTATGACACCGGCGTAAATGCGCAGTATGGGGAACAGCTGCTTACACTTTCCACCTGCAGCTACCACACAGACGAGGGAAGATTTGTCGTTGTGGCAAAGAAACAGGAATGATTTTGTGCAATGGCAGCCTTCGACTTGCCTTGGCGCTTTATGCTCAAGGCTTTTGGGGCGAAAACATTTAGCACACCAAACTCAGCGGATCAACCCGAACCCCGCCCTGCATTACCTCAAAATGCAGGTGGTTGCCGGTGCTGTCGCCTGTGCTGCCCACATACCCAATCACCTGCCCTGCCGTTACCGCTTCTCCTGCGGTAACGGCAGTTTGCGTCATGTGGGCGTACCGCGTGGACAAACCGGCACCGTTGTCCAGCAGCACCTGATTGCCGTAGCTGTCGTTCCAGCCACTGACCAGTACCGTACCGCTGTGGGCAGCCAAGATGGGTGTACCCTCCGGTGCGGGAATATCCGTGCCGCGGTGCCCGGCATTGCCGAAGGCGTCTGCTTCCCCGAAGTGGCAGGATATATAAGTATGCCCCGGCAGCGGCCAGCATAATTCGCCGTCCGCAACGGCAATCCCGCCGCACAGAGCAAGCAGACTGGGGCGCATTTCCTCGGATAACAGCTGGTGCAAAATGTCCCGTTGGTCTTGCGTAAAGAGATATAAATCCGCCAGCGCATCCACCGTTTTGCTGCTGACCGTGATGTGCAGAATGTACTCCGTGACCGGCTCCGTGTCAGGTTCGTCCTCGGTCGGTTCCGGCGTGGCGGTTACTTCCTCCACCTCGGCGCGGTTTTCGTGCATCTCCCAAAAGGTGTCCTGAATCAACTGCTTCTTGCCCTCGTCTATGACGATGACATCGCCGTCGTTGTTCAGGTTGTTCTGCACAGCAAAGACGGCCAGCACTTCGGGCCAGTAGCTCGCCCAAGTGTGACCGTCCTCGTAGTCGTATTCAATCGTGGTTTCGCTGCACTCCGGATGCGCCGACACAATATCGTTGATGGCTGCGCCGAAGTCGGCGTTGGTTTCCGCAACGATTTCGGCAATGCGGATGCTGTTCGGGTCGCCGGATTCATCGGCAAACAAGATGCCCATCGGGGAGCCGATCACCGCCGCAGCCGCGCCTATGACCATCGCCAGCAACAGCACCACGCCGCCCGCACCAAGCAGCGCCAACAGAGAACCGGCTGCGCGGCGTATCGTGCGCGCCAGCACCGCTTTCAGCCGCAGCCACGTAGCTTGCAGCACTGTGCGGACTCTGCCCAGCATGGCTTGTCGGATGCCGTCACCGGAAAAAGCAGGGACAGTATCGGGCAGTCTGACGCCGCTGCCAAGCACCGTGCCGCCCGCCTGCTTTTGCAGATGGCGACGCACCGTTTCGCGCGTGAGGTGTTGGCGTTTCAGCGCCTGCATTTTGTCACGGTAGGAATCGGGCGTTTTGATTTCCCGCTTATCCAGCGCCTTTTGCCGAAAGCGCTGGCGCTTGCTGATTTCTCGCCGGTCGGAACTCTGCGCCGAAGGAGCGTTTTCCGTTTCAGCGGGCTGGGCAACGTGTGTGGTTGGCACACGCTGGCGCTTTTCCTGCAAAATCCGAAATTGACGGTAGCTGATTCGTCCTGTGTCCAGCACCTTGCCTTGCAGGTTCTCTGCCGCCTGTGCGGCTTTTTCGGAAACAACCGTCTGGGCGTATTCTTCCGGCGTCTGCTGCTCGGTATCTGCTGCAGATTCAGCCTGCCGCACTGTCTGCTTTCTTTTAGTTTCAGCTTTTTGCAATGCCGCGCGTATCAGCCGCTTGCGCTTATACTCCATACTCAGCGCTCCCCACGGTTGGCGGCGCTGCGCTCCTGCATCAGGCGTTTATACTGGTCAGGGGTGCATTTCATCGGCATAATGCCAATGGGGGTCGGCAAGAACAGCTCCGGGTCACGAAACAGCTTTTCGTAGTAGCGGAGCTGCTTGTCGGTCAGGCTGCAAAATTCTTCCCCGGAAAAACCGCAGATAAAGAAATTGCCCGCGATAACATCGTAGTCCTCAATGCAGCGGTTCAGCGGCAGACCGTCCACCTTGCCCGAATCGTTGCAGACAAGCGCCACATTGTCCTTTGACCACGGGTATACGGCTTGCATATACCCGCCGACAAGCCGCTGAAGGGGGTGCAGCTCATTTGCAACAAGCCGTTCCTCCGGATATTTGCCCGGCTGAACATACAGAATACGGATTTTGTTTTCATTAGACATTGCAATAACTCCTTTTTTTGACAATAAAAATACCGCTGTATCGGGTGATACAGCGGGGGTAACAAATATAAAGTGTCCGGCTCCTTATTCGTTAGACGGGGGCGCTTGACTGACGGCCACCTTCGCCGCCACAAACCACCGTCCATCTTCAAACCATAACTCGCGCTCTTTGCCTTGAATCATACAGGTATAGCGGTCGCCAACACCGCCCACGTCGGCGGCACGGCGGCAGATGTCCTTGATCTTGTCGATTTTGTAGACCTGCCCTTTATCAAAAATAATCTGCAGAGGTCGCAATCGTCCCTCGGTGCTGAAGCGTACATCGACTGCCACATATCGCTTCTCTCTTTGTACCATTATGTATGCTGCCTCCTCAAGCTGTATGAAAGTACCCAACCGGGTGAATATTATGGTCATCGTAGGCGTTAATGCTGCCCAGCACCGGGTCTGTGTATACTACGGCCCTCTGCACACTGCGGTAGCCGTACCGCTGGCGCAGCGTGTCCACTGCTCTGTCGATGTGTTCCAGCTTCTCGCGCTTTTCCTCGTTGGAAAAAAATCCTAATTGCACTGCGCAGTCTGCGGGGCACAGGTCGGCACCGCGCACACCGATGCCGCGCAGGGGCTTCGGCCACGAATAATTGCGCTTGAATAAATCAAAGGCGATGCGGGCAATTTCAATGCTTACATTGGTGGGGTTGTCCAGCTTTCGGCGGCGCGTAAAGCCGGACAGTTCATTGTCCCGCACATAAATCTCCACTACATTGCACTTGCTGCCGAGGTCGCGCATACGCATGGCAACGCTTTCGGAGAGCAGCACCAACATCAGCCACACATCTTCATCTGTGGTCAAATCGCGCGGCGTGGTGGCGCTGTTGCCCACACTTTTAATGGCAGAATGTGCATCCTGCTTGGCGACCGGCGTCTGGTCCAATCCGCGCGCAAATGCCGAGAGTGTATAGCCCATCACGCCAAACCAGCCCTTGAGGACTTCAGGGTTCGTTTCCGCAAGCTGACCGATAGTGCGAATACCATAACTGCCTAATTTTCGCTGTGTGGCATTGCCCACATACAAAAGGTCACCCACCGGCAGCGGGTAGACAATTTGCTTATAATTATCAGGCTCGATGACCGTTATGGCATCGGGCTTTTTATAGTCGCTGCCGAGTTTTGCGGTGATTTTATTAAAAGAAACGCCAATCGAAACGGTGATTCCCAACTCCCGTTTAATGCGGTCGCTGATTTCCTTGGCAATTTTTACAGGGTCCCCAAACAAACCCAGACTGCCCGTAATATCCAGCCACGCCTCGTCCAAACCAAAACTCTCCACTTGGTCGGTGTAGTCACGGAAAATCTCGCGCACATAGCTGCTGTATTTCTGGTATTTTCCATAGCTGGCGGGAACCACGATCAGGTCACGGCAGTGCTGCTTGGCTTCCCATATTGGCATCCCTGTTTTCACGCCCATCCGCTTGGCGGGATAACTTGCGGTGAGAACGATACCGTGCCGCGCCTCCGGGTCGCCACATACAGCGATGCTTTTTCCGCGCAGTTCCGGGTGTTCCTGCATTTCAACGCTTGCGTAAAAGCAGTTGCAATCGCAATGCAGTATATGCCGCTGTCCCATATCGTTCCCACCTCCTATACGCCTATTGTAACACCACAATGTTTCACTTTCAAGTGTGATTATCTAAAATGCAAATGAAAATCCGTGTAATTGTACACTTGACTTTACATACAAAAGGCGGTACAATATGTTTGAGGTGATATACCGTGAGCAACTGGAATAAGCGAATTCGTGCCGCGCGTGAGGCGCAGAAAATGACCCGCGAGATGGTCGTACAGAAAATGCAGCAGTTCCTGCCCGAAGCCGAGAAGGCTGTGTCCACACGCTCCTTGATTTCGTGGGAGGCCGGCGAGCGTGAACCCCGCGTTACCGTGGGTGTGGCGCTGGCAAAGGCTTTGGGGTTTGAGGATGTGGCAGACTTGTATCTGGACTCTGAGCCCAAACTGAATCCGGTGGGGCAGCAGCGTCTGGGGGAATACCGATTTATGCTGCTGCACACGGCAGAGTTTACCGAAAAGCCGGAGCCGTCACTGCGGTTGCTGCCGGTCTATTTACAGCCTGCCTCTGCCGGTACCGGTC
>UMHJ01041369.1_pt1 | contig 17590 bp, 19 predicted proteins | sample 1965511 | NCBI WGS metagenome assembly UMHJ01 (sample SAMEA4836096, study PRJEB28245) | human gut metagenome | biome: gut microbiome; material: fecal sample | place: Denmark | collected 2008
GTGTTCAGCCCTTGCGACTGTGCCAGGGATCGTATCTCGGAAATCAGTTCTTTTCTGTTTTCACTGCATTTCATCGACATGACTGCCCTCCCGAATACAGATTTTAGGCGGAGAAAACTCCAGGCTTCTCCCGTCATCGACGAATTCCATTTCCGATACGGTGATTTGGGTTTCCGGAACGGTATCGGAATATAGCCCGATATCTGTAATAACCATATCGCGCAGCTCATCGAGTCTTCCGTTTGCAGGTTCTTCACCGAAATATACGCCTTTGTATTTGGCACCAAAGCCATCAGGATTGCGGTATATTTCGCTTTCATCCCAGTTTAGGGAAGCACTTTCGCCTGATGCCAGTCTGACCTCGATATAATCGATAAACAGATCCGGTATGGTGGTTGTCGCCTCAAGGTAAAGAGTCAAGCTCATCACCTCCAGCCCCGTTTAGCTCCTGCTGCTCCCATTCGGTCTCTGCAATAAATTCGCGCACTTCATACAGGCTTAAGGCAATATAGACGCACAGCATCAACATGCCGGAAAGCGCCTCAAAAAGAAGCCCGAGTTCGATTGCCATAATGATGGTTGCTGCCCCAAGCGGGATAATGATTACTGTCATAGCAAGCATGGCAACAAAAATAATTCGAGAAAGTATTCTCAAGTCAAATCACTCCTTTATTGGATTTTGTATATAGTTACGGCAAGCCATAAGGCTCCCCGAGAAAAAAGGTTGGGGGAACCTTACGGCTCCGATCTATATAAAAAAAGCACCCAAAGAATGAATTTACACATTCTCTGAGTGCTTTGTTGCCAAACGGCCAGGATGAAATTGTAAACACAGAGGGAGGTCCCTCTGTGCCCGTCCGGTTCTGTGCTTCCCGTTAGAAAGCATAAAAATAGTGCCTGAAAGATGTTCTCTCAGACACTGTGTAACCTGAAAACTATAACTGCAAAAATGCAATCAATGAAACTTACAATGAAATTATAGCAGAAAACGAGGCGGATTTCAAGTAGTTTTCCGGATTTCAATCTTGTACCACAATGAATTTGAAAAAAATTCGTGAATCCGGTTGATTTTTTCGAGAAATCAGGCTACAATAATATCGGATATTAAATCAGCCGAAAGGAGGGGCTTTATGAAATATATCAAACGGCACGCAGAAGCAACGGTGAATACGCTTTCCAAAATGTTTGGTGCGATCCTTGTTGCCGGCCCGCGGCAGGTCGGAAAAACCACCATGCTTCAGCGCATTACGGAAGGGATGAACTATGCAGCTCTCGACGATCCGATCATCCGTGCGACAGCACAGGAGCAAAGCGGCACCTTTTTCAAAGACAATCCGCCTCCGGTATTTGTTGATGAAATCCAGAAGGCACCGGAATTGTTTTCTCAGATCAAGATGCTTATAGACCGGGAGCATAAAAAAGGGCAGTTTTTCATGTGTGGCTCTCAGCAGTTTCAAATGATGAAGGGCGTCAGCGAATCGCTGTCTGGCAGAATCGGGCTGGTAACTCTGCTTGGTTTTTCCTTGCGTGAGCGGTACGGCGTTTCCAACGACACACCGTTTCTGCCGACGGATGAGTATTTTGATGAGCGCAAAAAGCAGCTTGCCAACATTCCATACGAGGATGTATGGAAGATGATCCACCGCGGCTCTATGCCGGAGCTTTGTGAGAATCCGGATTTTGATTGGCAGATGTTTTATGGCGCCTATGTGCGTACCTATATTGAACGGGATGTCCGTGACCTGTCCGAGATCGGGGACACCGTGAAATTCACTCGCTTTATGACGGCTGCCGCAGCGTCCACCGGGCAGCTCGTCAACCTTGCCTCTATGGCACGGGATGTCGGGATCAGTCAGCCGACGGCGGAACGATGGCTTTCGATTCTCGTAGCCTCCAACATCGTTTATCTGTTGAAGCCATACTCAAACAACATTACCAAGCGTGCAGTAAAGACTCCAAAGCTGTATTTCTTAGATACCGGGCTGGCCGCCTACCTTACGCGGTGGAATACGCCGGATGTTCTGAAAAACGGCGCTATGGCCGGTGCTTTCTTTGAGAGCTTCGTGATCTCCGAGATCATTAAGAGTTATTATAACAAGGGAATCGTTGAACCGCCGCTGTATTTCTATCGAGACAAAGATATGAACGAGATCGATCTGGTGATTGAAGAAAACGGAACCCTGTATCCTCTCGAAATGAAAAAGCATGCGGATCCACAGAAGAAGGATATGGATGCATTCGATTTGCTCGACAAGATTCCCGGCACAAAGCGTGGCCCGGGCGGAGTGATTTGTCTTTATGACAGGCTTATCACACTGAAGGGCAATGACCGTGTTATTCCCATCAACTATCTGTGATAGACTTATATGATTAAATTAAGGCAACCGAGTTGATCCAAACAGAACTCGGTTGCCTTTTCCGCTTATGATACGGTATTCATTATGTCCCCAAGGAGTTTCACCAAACTCCTTGAAAAAGCCGTCTACAACGATTATAATAGATATCGTGTGATTCGTTGGGAGGATTGGAAATGGAAGAAGTATCAAAAGCTAAGCACTATATTGCCGTTAATGCCGGCGGACGGTATCCGCTATTAAAAACCGCCCAGGACTACACGGAATATTTCCATGAGGCATTATCCTTCTCGGATCTGTATGAAACCTACCGATACATAGAAAAACATGGGCTTGAAAAAATCGCAACAGTCATTACCCGAATGATTTGACCGCATTGTCTGCGGTCTTTTATTTTATGGCATATGCCAAAGCAATCTACTTCAGACGGCCAACCAGCACAAAGCGGGCATTATTAAACTCATAACTGCAGGTGGACAATGTTATAACCCGGTCTTCGGCCGTTGGTATTACTTCGCTCTTGATCCAAGCGCGGCCAACAGTTTCGTTCAGCCAATCGACATATTCGTCTTCCGTTGCAAACGTTACCTTCCAAGCGTTCTCATCATCGGCACCGGCAACATAGCCCGCAAAAAACTCAATCCGGTAATTCTCTGTTGGGGTCAGAATCATTCCCGTTGTATGGTTCTCATAGAAAGTCTGATCTTTATATTTTGCGATATCCGAAAACATCGTACCATTCTTCATATGATGGCCATACAAAACACTGTGTCGGTCTGACAAATCGGGATTGACACGCGAGTCTAAAAAGATGCAGCCGGCACCGTTCCATTCTCCGTCAAACAAATGCTTCAGATAGAAACTGTTGTCATGCCCTTGTACAACAGGGTAGTCGATCTCTGTTCCGTCAATTCTGATCCATGCAACGCAATCAGAATTGATGCTCTCCAGAGCTGCAAAGTCTACCACTGGCCATGCGATTGCATTTTCCGACATTTCATCCTGCTCGGGTTTTGTTTCTTCAGACATGGGTTCCGTTTGCGGTTCCTTTATATAGGCTTCCAAGACGGAATAAGAATCGGCACCCTCACGATACTCAGAATGCTCTTGATAAATTCGGTGTGCTGCATATACCATTACGGCTGCTGAAATCAGAACAAGCGCCGTGCGTAAAACATTTTTTCTCATAGTGTCTCAAAGCTTATTGGCTTTTTCCTTCATCTGCTTTGCGGATGGATTGCTGTAAATCAGTGTGGTCTGCACATTGCTATGTCCGGCCTGGTTGGCTACCTCATGGATCGAATAGCCATTCTCCAAAGCGTTGGAGCAGAAAAAGTGTCGGAGTGTCTTCGGCGTGATTGTATCAGAGTATTTGTTGAATATCTGATTGATCCGAGACGCCGAAAGCTTCGCACACTGTCGACTGGCAAATAAGTAGGGGCTGTCTGCGTTACGCTCCTTCAGGTACTCCCGAATGGCTGCAGCGATCCGGTCATTGATATAAACAAGCCTCTGTTTGTCCCCCTTGCCGATGACGCGGATCTCCTTTGCAACGAGATCTACCTGATCAAGTTTCAGATCGACACACTCGCTGCGGCGCAGACCTGCATAGACCAGTAAGGTCACGATTGCAAAGTCCCGTTTGCTTCCGCTTTCCAACATCCTCTGCCGGAATGCCTCTACCTCTTTTTTATCAACGGAGCATGGGCTGGCATATTGAATCTGTACCTTCATGAAGTCACTGTCCAAAACTGCCATGTCTGACTGCCGACCACTCTGCACCAGATACTTGTTTAAGCAGCGCAGCGCCGACAGGTGGTTATTGACAGACTTCGGACTATAGCCTCGGATATTGCGCATATAGGAGATGTACTCCAAAACATTGGAACGGTAGAGTTCCTTTGGCTCGGACCCGAAGCTGTCCCGGCACCAACTAAAATACATTCGGATGTTACGGCAATATGTCAAAGCAGTATTTTCGGATTTTCCGATGCGTCTCAGATACTCCTCAAATTCTTTCATATACGATCGCCTCCTATCCCTATTACACGAGGGAAGGGATGCGTTTACAACCGTTTTGATTATGTATAACTGCGTGTGGGCAAATTGGCATTTGATTATGTTTAACTCGCCGTCGAAAAAAGCTGCGCCCGGGTGGCTCAGTTCGCCATAATTCACATTATGTTGAGGTGATAGCCCTCGCACTTTAACGGTCGGACGGCGGTGTCAAAAATAAAATTTGTGCCTTTTTAGAGAATCCTCTTGATATTATTCCGCATACCGAATATAATATATATAATAACGGTGGAAAGGAATATTGGGGAATATGAAGTTTATCACTACGACCGAGGCAGGCAAAAAGTGGGGTCTGTCATCCCGCCGTATAGGTGTTCTATGCAGCGAAGGGAGAATTGCCGGTGTGCAAAAGGTCGCAAATACCTGGTTGATTCCGGAGGATGCAGAAAAGCCAACAGATGCTCGCATCAGAAGCGGCAAATACATCAAGGCAAGCCATACGGAGGGAAAATAAATGGTTGATATCGTTTCTATATTGCAATCGCACGAGCGTGTGAACATTGAAGTAAAAGCAGCTAAAAGAGGAATCCCGAACAGTATTTGGGTAACCTACTCTTCATTTGCCAACACCTTTGGCGGTACGATTATTCTCGGTATCGAGGAAGATAAGGTCACGAAAGAATTCATTCCGTGTGGCGTAGTAAATCCGCAGCAGATGCTATCTGATATCTGGAACACACTGAACAACAGTCAAAAAATCAGCACCAATATTCTTCTGGAGCATCATGTATACAGCTTGGAATACAACGGAATGCACTTCATCGTAATGGAGGTTCCGCGCGCGGATCGCCGAGACAAACCTGTATTTGTCGGTCAGGATATGTTCAAGGGTACCTTCCGCAGAAACCATGAGGGAGACTATCGCTGCTCTGGTGCAGAAGTGAAGGCCATGCTGCGTGACCAGGCCGACACACCGCAGGACGCGCTGATGTTGGAAAATCTCCTGAACAGTGATTTGAATCCGGAATCGATCCGCCGTTACCGCATCATGTTTAATAATTTGAAGCCAGGTCATATTTGGTCAAAACTTGATGACGAGGAATTCCTTCTGAAAATCGGAGCAGCAAGGAAGGGACAGCACGACGGAAAGGTGCACCCTACACTGGCGGGTTTGTTGTTCTTCGGTGATTATATTACTATCACGAACGAGTTGCCTCAGTATTTCCTCGACTACAGAGAGCGCTTGTCAAACGATACCCGTTGGTCTGACCGTGTCTGCTCCAATGATAGTAATTGGAGTGGCAACATCTTTGATTTCTACTTCAAAATAATAGATCGTCTGACTGCTGATGTGAAACGCCCATTTGCATTAAACTCGGATTTGCAGCGCATAGATGATACTCCGGTGCATAAAGCGCTTCGTGAGTGCCTTGCTAACGCATTGATCCATGCAGACTATTATGGTCGCCGCGGAATTGTGATTGACAAAGAGTTCCGTAAGATATCCATCTCAAATCCCGGCACATTTCGTATCAGCGTTGATGAAGCCATTGCGGGTGGTATCAGTGATGCCCGCAACGGTCGGATCTTTAATATGTTCTCCCTTATCAATGTAGGCGAGCGCTCTGGTACTGGCCTGTGTGATGTCTATAATATTTGGGAAGACAGCGGATTCAGACGGCCTGAACTGATCGAAACTGTAGATCCGGATCGTATCACCCTCACTTTGGAAATCAAACTTGATAGTGCAATCAAAAATGATGGAGAAAATGATGGAGAAAATGATGGAGAAACAGTTGACGAATATACAGATCTGAACAAAACCCAGCGCCGTGTTTACGAAGAAATCAAGAAAAGTCCCACGGCTCCTGCTGAAGATATTGCCAAGTCGCTCAGTGTTTCCAGACCAACCATTGAACGTGCAATATCCGTTCTAAAGAAAAAGGGCTATATTATACGAGATGGAGGGGCAAAGGGCGGAAAATGGACTCCTCAAAAATAAAGAAGGGGGCGATGAGATGCCAAAGCGATATAAAGAAGCTCGGTTGATGCACAAAGCCAAATTAACTGAAATGGCTGCAAAGCTCGGCATCTCACAGCCCACCCTAAGTGCTTGGGAGAGCGAGCGAAAATCTGCTCCGGTTGAAGCTGTTATTAAAATGGCGACACTATATGGCGTAACAACAGATTATTTACTTGGTTTGGACGATACCGTTTCCGTAATGCCGGGGCAGCCCATTTCGGTACAATGCATAAAGCTATTCCACGAAAAGCCGGTTTGGTCCTCTGATCACGGCTGGATGTTAGTAAATGCAATAAATGAAACTCTGTGTACCGCTGACGGAAATACACTTTCATTTACAGAGGCCGGCAAACTATTTACAGCCGCTGCGCCTTTTGCAGAAGCTGTCTATCCATCGGAAAATCCACTGCCGGTAACAGCTCTCGCAGATCATACACTTCTTTGGGTTGAACCGATTTCCGTAGATGAGTACCTCAAAAATGAACTCAGAGGTTACTACCATGTTAAACAGCAATATGTAGAAAACGATGCCGGCAATCGTTTCTTATTTAATTCCTACGGTGTCAAGTGGCTCGCCTTTGAATACCAGTCGGAATAAACAGCCTCAATAACACGGAAAGCCTATGGGGATAAGTTCTCCATAGGCTTTTCTTATAGTGCCTGTTTTAAAAAGGTATCCGCCATCAGGGGAAAACCGCCAAAGGCATAGGCAGCATGATAAGGTACAATAACTTGCGCAAATTAAAAAGAGCATAAAAGAAGACATAGCTTGCAGGCTCTGGTAGAATGAAGTCACGACACACCATTCTGAAAGGAGACAGCAAACTATGTCCGAGAAAATTGTACAGCTAAACGAGGAAGTAATCAAGGGGCAAATCAAAGAGTTAGTCCGTGGCAGCGTGGAAGAAACCCTGAACGAGCTGCTGGAGAAGGAGGCGGAGTCCTTGACGCAGGCGGCCCGCTACGAGCGCAGCGAGGCCCGTCAGGGCTACCGCAGCGGCCACTATGACCGCAACCTCACCACGACCTCCGGTGACGTTACGCTCCACGTCCCCCGGCTCAAGGGCGTATCCTTCGAGACGGCCATCATCGAGCGGTATCGCCGCCGGGAGAGCAGCGTGGAGGAAGCCCTCATCGAGATGTACCTGGCAGGCGTCTCCGTGCGCCGCGTGGAGGACATCACGGAGGCACTGTGGGGCAGCAAGGTCTCGCCCGCTACCATCAGCGAGCTGAACAAGAAAGCCTACGTCCACATTGAGGATTGGCGCAACCGCCCCTTGCAGGGTGGACGGTATCCGTATGTCTATGTTGACGGTATCTACCTGCGCCGCAACTGGGGCGGAGAATATGAAAATGTGGCGATTTTAGTGGCAATCGCCGTGAATGAGGACGGTTTTCGTGAGGTTTTAGGCGCCGCAGAGGGCATGAAGGAGGACAAGGCCAGTTGGGTCAGCTTCTTCCAGTGGCTCCGCGGACGCGGACTGGACGGCGTGAAACTCATCGTCGGCGACAAGTGCATGGGGATGCTGGAGGCCGTGGGCGAGGTGTTCCCGGACGCCAAATACCAGCGCTGCACGGTGCATTTCTACCGCAACGTTTTCTCCGTTGTGCCCAAATCCAAGGTCAAAATTGTGGCAAAAATGCTCAAGGCGATCCACGCCCAGGAGAGCAAAAAGGCGTCCCGCGAGAAAGCGAAAGCAGTGGTTGCCGAGCTGAGGGCCATGAAGCTGAAGGAGGCTGCCAAGAAGGTCGAGGACGGCATTGAGGAGACGCTGACCTACTGCGATTTCCCAGGCGAACACTGGACCCGCATCCGCACCAACAATGTGATCGAGCGGCTGAACCGGGAGATCCGCCGACGGACGCGGGTGGTAGGGACATTCCCTGACGGAAATTCCGCCCTGATGCTGGTCTGCGCGAGGCTGCGCCATGTGGCAGGTACCCAGTGGGGCAACAAGAAATACATGAACATGAAGCACTTGGAGGCGGCTCTGTACGACGCCTCTATTGCCGGCTGACTTCATTCAGCCGGAGCCTGCAAATAAATTTGCGCATAAATCTTGACGGGACCGGCAGCATTCAGTCGATTATCAGAATAGCCGCCCGGAATCTGCACATACAAATCGCGGAGAAATGAAATCATTGACACCTTCTTCGTTTTGGGGTTTATGCTACAGAGAAGCATTGTATCCGAACGCTGTCGGGCTGTCCCAACATAGCGGTCCTGACCGACCAGGAGAATATTGATCAGCTTATCGTCAAGGAATGGCTCGATTTCACCCCAGTCGATGTCTTCCGGCTTAACAACCGGAGCAGTTGTCGGGCTTTCTTCTGGGGAATCTGTTTCAAAAAACTCGTTGGACAGATCCACCCGGCTAACCTCCGGAGTTTTTTTCGATTCGATCAAAAATTGAGTTAATGTAAAGGATAACGCCTGCACAAAGAAGCATCAGAATTGCCACGAGCACACTGCTTGTTGTGATAATTCTTTTGGCCGTTCGTTTCATATTCTCCCTCCTCGTCTATTCAAATTTATGTGTTTTCCGTGCTGTGTGTTGAGTATGCAATCCCAATCACCGCATAAATAGGCAACAGGAAAAACTCATCAAATTGCAGTATATCAATGCCCATCCAGGGCAATGCAACTCCAACACACATCAGCAGTACATGTTTCCATTGCACACGGCCGACATTAAATTGGGCGAACAGGTTCCGCAAAGAAATCACGACCCATGAAACAAGAAATGGTATTCCTATCAACCCAAATTGATAGACCAACTGGATCAAGGTATTGTGAGATCCCTTGTTGTTTAGGTTGATGCTTGTATAGCCTTCACCGAAGAGCAGCGTGATGGGATTATATAAAAATTCGTGAATGTAATTTTTCCACAGGTCCGTTCGGCCGGTTGTTAACTCAGACATGTTGGATGCTTGAGCAAAGCGGTCATCAACGATCTGAAGCAGTGCTTGGAAAGCTGATGAAGAAGCAATGACGATTCCTGCACACAGGACGCCCATAAACAAGTGAAAGCGGCTGCTGGAGGCTCCTTTTTCCAATAGGATCGGTACCCATAAAAGAAATAGGCATGCCGTTACGATAATAAACGACTTTGAGGCGGAGAGAAGCCCGCAATATAGCAGTATCAAAGCCAGTATAGCAAGCACAATTTGGTTGCGCCGACCTTTTTCATAACATAGCAGCAGCTGGATTCCGGCAAGGCATGCGGAGATATGAGCAGAATAGAAATTTGGATCTCCGTAAAAACCGGACAACCGTGTCACAGTCAGGTATGAATTAACGGTGATAAACTGCGATATATTGGGAAATGTTGCAATTTGCTGTGCTGTCAATGCTGCCGATACGATTCCGCACGCAAAGAATATGGTGATTCGATAGAAGGATATATTTTCTGTGCTTCCTTGTATAACGCACGGAAAGAGCAACAACATAATGAGAAAACACAAATAGTCATTTCCAATCGGGTTATGTTGTATGGCCTTGGTCACTAATGTCAGCGCCATAAGGAGCGCAGCAAGGATAATCTGGTAAAGCCGCAAAGACATTTTGTTCTGCAGAAGGGAAACCATGCAGCATAATAGAAGCGCAATCGTAAAAAATGAAATTCCGCCGTTATACATCTTGAGCAGAGGGCTCCACGGGAGAAAATACAGCAAAACAGGGAAAACGATGCCTTTGTTACATGCCCATACAGTAAATACCAGATATCCAAGCAGGCATAACAGCAGAATGACCGAATTCTCAAGAACTTGTGCCACACAAACTGCTGCAGAAAGCAACAGGCAACCGCCAAGCACCGGCAAGGCTTTTACATGAGGCAGTTTATTGGTATTATAGATGATTGCTGTATTCTGCATAGTTTCATTCCAATCTGAGGAAAGCTCAAATGCAAGTTACGCTTCTAAAGGTAACGGCATAGCAGTTTCCTGCATTTTTCAAAGTCATGGTAGCCCGGCCCGAACTCATGAATATCGCTGCCGAGATAAGAAACATAACCTTTTTGAATCCACTCAAGGTAACATTTTCGATGCAAATGTTTTCGAAGACACTCCGCATTCAGCTGTAACGGGATCCCTTCTGAAATCAATTGATGGATATCCTCCGGCGGGTATCGATCCGCATGAGCGATCACGATCTGTATATCTCTCAGATCATTTAGTCGATACAATGTATCCCAAATAGGAGCCGGCCAACGATAAAACGGCATCTCCAACAAAAGCTCGTTTGTTCCTTCAAGACAGAGTTCGTGAATGGCCTTCAACCGTTCCATTCCGTCGCAAATCAGCACCTCGGCTCCTAACAAAACACGCGGTGCATTTGTAGGAATTTGTGCCCACAAGATGTCTGCGGTTTGTCTTCGTCTTTCGATAAATGACGACACGCTCTCTTTATGCGGGTAAAAATGGGGCGTTGCACAAATCGTCTGTACGCCCGCTTCCTTTGCCATATTGATCTGTTTGAGCGACATATCTACACTGCTGCTGCCGTGGTCGCACCCCGGCAAAATATGTGCGTGATAATCCAACGATAAGTCAATCATAGAACTATCTTCTTTCATACGGGTCTGCATAGGAATACTTATATCCATATTTACCGCCATACTTATACTTATAGGAGTAGCGCATAGACTTCATATTCAAATCATTTAGTACTACGCCGCACAGATTTCCCTCTGCCCGTTCGACAGCATCGACAGCAGCCCGTAGTTCATCCGATGTCGTAGTTCCAGACTTTGCTACGATCAACACACCATCTACGAATGCAGAAAGAATCTGTGCATCAGCAACTGTATTGATCGGTGGCGTGTCAATAATGACATAGTCGTACCTCGTGGCAATTTCTGCAACAAAGGTCTTCATTCTATCTGAAGAAAGCAGTTCGGATGGGTTTGGTGGTATGGTTCCGGCTCCAATGATCCATAACGGAAGCTCCTTCACCTTTACCAGTTCCAATTTCCATATGCCTACAATGAAATCACAAAGTCCGGAGGAGACATCCAATTTCCAAAGTCTTCTTTGTGTTGGCTTTCTCAAATCGGCATCAATTAAAAGGGTCTTTTTACCAAGCATAGCGTAGCTGATTGCAATATTGGCTGCGGTCAGGCTTTTGCCTTCTGAAGGATTTGCGCTGGTGACAGCAATGGTCTTGCAGGCCCTGTCCCTATCCTTTGTCATGCAAAACATGAGACCTGTCCTCAACTTGACATATGCCTCGCGAATAGCAAATGGGGTATCGTTATTCAGGAGGCGTTTCCGGTTGCTTGCAATGATCTCACTTTTGTTCTTCATGTTTTGCCGCATAGTCGTTCGTTTCATAGCTATTCGTTCCTCCATTTGCGAGTTCCCAGTATTTATAGTTTTTCTCCGTGCCTTCAATTTCCGGAATCTGTCCGATAACGGCAACACCAACCAATTTCTCAATATCTTCCGGCAGATAAATTGTTGTGTCAGAGAGTGTTTTCAGGATAATGATCACAGCAGCAATAATCACGCCAACCACAACTGCGATTGCGGTATCAAACGCCGTCCGTGGAGAAGCTTGTTCCGTTGCAACCTCCGGATGGTCTACAACCTCAACTCCGCCTGCTTTCGTAATACGAACAATTTCAGCCGGTGCTACGCTTGAAAAGGATTCTGCCACATTACAAGCGAAATTTGCGTCTGTTGAGGTGATCACCACTTCAAGGAGCTGGGTGTTCGTAACGACTGCTACATCAACCATTTGTGCAAGCTCTTTTCTCGTCAGAGCGCTATTCAAATCACGCAGCACCGCATTTAATACAGAATTGCTCTCCAATATTTTTGAATAAGTCGTTGCAAGGCTTTCGGCCGCCTGTAAGTCGCTCTTGTCGATTGACCCGGACTGCGATGCACCGCCAGAATTGTTGTACACATAAAACGTGACGCGTGATTCAAAGGTCGGTGTGACCAGGAGCGATAGCACAAGGTATACGCCTATGCCGAATGCCAGCCCTGTGGCAATCAGCCAATGGATTTTGCGCAGCAAAAGCCCAACAATGCTCCAAAGTGACACTTCTGCCTGTGCTGTGTCTTTCTGTATTTTTTGGTTCTCATTCATATTTGCAACTGTTCCTCTCAATCTCACTTTTATTGTTTATCTTCGGAATCGCTTCGCCGAAGAAGAGTGTTGAGTTTAATCTGTTCATCACTTCCTCCACACAAAACGATCCACGATGCCGGTATAGCTCTGGATGATTCTTGCGACCTTCACGGAGACGTTTTCCGTGGTATAGTCTGGCACTGGGGTGCCGAATTCGCCGTTTTGCTGCATCTGCACTGCCAAGTCAATGGACTGCAGCAGCTGCTCCGTATGGATGCCAGACAAAACAAAGCAGCCCTTGTCCAGCGCCTCCGGGCGCTCGGTGGAGGTGCGGATGCACACCGCCGGGAAAGGCTTGCCCACGGACAGATAAAAGCTCGACTCTTCCGGCAGCGTGCCACTGTCGGACACGACGCAGAAGGCGTTCATCTGCAGGCAGTTGTAATCGTGAAAGCCCAGCGGCTTGTGCGCAATCACGCGCTTGTTAAATCGGAAGCTGCTTTCCTCCAATCGTTTCCGGCTTCTCGGGTGGCAGGAGTACAGAACCGGCATACCATATTGCTCCGCCATGGCGTTTACCGCTGTGAACAGGGAACGGAAATTCTCCTCCGTGTCGACATTCTCCTCCCGGTGGGCGGAGAGCAAGATATATTTTCCCTTTTCAAGGCCAAGCCGGGCATGAATATCGCTTGCTTCGATCTGGAGAAGATTCCGGCGCAGCACCTCCGCCATTGGACTGCCAACAACGAATGTGCGATCCTTCGGGACGCCCGCGGCGTTCAGATAGCGCCTCGCGTGCTCGGAGTAGCAGAGGTTTACGTCGGAGGTTACATCCACAATGCGGCGGTTGGTTTCCTCCGGCAGGCATTCGTCGAAGCAGCGGTTCCCGGCCTCCATATGGAAGATCGGAATGTGAAGCCGCTTGGCGGCAATGACGGACAGGCAGGAATTTGTGTCACCCAGCACCAGCACGGCGTCCGGCTTGACCTTCTGCATGAGATCGTAGCTTTTGGCGATAATCGTGCCGATCGTCTCGCCGAGGTTTGCACCGGCGGCATTCAGGTAATAGTCCGGCGCGCGAAGCCCCAGATCTTCAAAGAACACCTGATTCAGCTCGTAGTCGTAATTCTGCCCAGTGTGGACGAGAATCTGCTGGAAATAGCGGTCGCAGCACTGGATGGTAGCAGAAAGACGGATGATCTCCGGCCGCGTGCCGAGGATCGTCATCAGCTTGAGTTTTTCCATTTCAGACCTCCTCATAGAACGTGTCCGGGTGCTGCGGGGCGAAGCACTCGTTGGCCCACATCAATGTGACCAGATTATCGGTGTCGCTGAGATTCATGATGCTGTGGGTATAGCCCGGCAGCATATGGACAGCCTCGATTCTCTCGCCGTTGACCTCAAATTCCATTATTTTATCGGAATCAATTCGCCGCTCACGGATCAGCCCGTGTCCGGCTACAACGATAAAAAATTCCCACTTGCTGTTGTGCCAGTGCTGGCCCTTGGTCACGCCGGGCTTCGTGATATTCACGGAAAACTGCCCGCAACTCTGCGTTTTCAGCAGCTCCGTGAAGCTGCCGCGGGCATCGACATTCATCTTGAGCGGGAACGCCGTCCTTTCCGGCGGCAGATAGGAAAGATAGGTGGAATAGAGCTTCTTTTCAAAGCTGCCCGCCGGAATTTCCGGAAGCAGCAGCGTCTCCGGCTGTGCACGAAAAGATCGCAGAAGCTCCACGATTTTGCCCAGCGTCACGCGGTGCGTCACCGGCACGCGGCAGAAATCTCCGCCGGGCACCGGCGTCAGGCCGTCATAATCGCAGCGGTGCGCCCGGCCGGACAGCACTGCCAGCAGCTCCGCGACAAGATCGTCAATGTAGACCAGCTCCAGCTCCGTCGCCGGGTCGTTGACCGTGATTGGCAAATCGTTTGCAATGTTGTGGCAGAACGTCGCCACGGCGGAATTGTAATTCGGGCGGCACCACTTGCCGAACACGTTGGGGAAGCGGTAAATCAGCGCCTCCGCGCCGGCCTCGGCGGCATAGGCCCGCAGCAGCTTTTCGCAGGCCAGCTTTGCCTTGCCGTATTCACTCCCCGCATAGCGCCCGACGAGAGATGCCTGCGCGGAGCTGGCCAGCATCACGGAGCAGCGGTTGCCCGCACTTTGCAGGGCAGTAAGCAGCGCCTCCAGAGAGCCGGTGTTGCCGGGGAGGTATTCCTCTGCCGTTTTCGGCCGGTTCACGCCCGCCAGATGGAACACGAAATCCGCGGATTTGGCATAAGCGGCAAGCTGCTCCGGCGAACTGTCCGTGTTGTATGCATAGATTTCCCGGATATCCAGCTCCGGGTGCGTGCGTTCCTTGCCGTCGCGGATGTTTCGGAGCGCTGCGACGAGATTTTTCCCCACAAAGCCGCGCGCGCCGGTGACAAGAATGTTCATCAGCAATTTCCTCCAAAGAGCTTCAGCTTCTGCAGCAGGCGCTTCATACCGTCCAGGTCCAGCCGCTGGGTGTTATGGGAGGTGTACGGTTCGATCTGAGACAGCTCCGCGTTTCCTTTGGAGAAATAGTTGTCGTAGTTCAGGTCGCGGCTGTCGGCGTGGATACGGAAGAAACCTGGCAGGTCCTCCGCCCGCAGCATTTCCTCCGAGGTCACGAGTACCTCAAAGAGCTTCTCGCCGTGGCGCGTGCCGATGGTCTGCACGCCGATGTCGGACTGCTTCAGCTCCAGAACAGCCTGCGCCAGTGTTTCAATGGTCGCGGCGGGCGCCTTCTGCACGAACAGGTCGCCCTGCTTACCATGCTCGAAGGCATAGAGAACGAGATCGACCGCGTCGCTGAGCGTCATCATGAAGCGAGTCATGTTCGGATTCGTAACGGTGAGCGACTTGCCCTCGTCGATCTGGTCGCAGAACAGCGGAATGACTGAGCCGCGGGAGGCCATGACATTACCATAGCGCGTCAGGCAAAGCACGGGATCGTCTGCCAGCATCTGCTTCGACCGGGCGATGACGTTCTTTTCCATCATAGCTTTGGACATGCCCATGGCGTTGATGGGATAGGCGGCCTTGTCGGTGGAGAGAAAGATCGCCTTCTTGACCCGGTTTTCCACGCAGGCATCAATGACGTTGTTGGAGCCGATCACATTGGTCTTGACGGCCTCCATGGGAAAAAATTCGCAGGAGGGCACCTGCTTGAGGGCGGCGGCGTGGAACACATAGTCCACCCCGCGGAAGGCTGGGGCTATGGAGCGGTAGTCCCGCACATCCCCGATGTAGAATTTGATTTTCTCCGCGCAGGCGGGACAGGCCAGCTGATAGGCGTGGCGCATGTCGTCCTGCTTTTTCTCGTCGCGGGAGAGGATACGAATCTCGCGGATGTCCGTGGTCAGAAAGCGGTCCAGAACCGCATGACCGAAGGAGCCGGTGCCGCCCGTGATGAGGAGGACTTTATTTTCAAACAGAGGCATTTTTCTGATACACTCCAATCACTTTTTTGTCTTGGGGAAGGGGTTAGAAAAATGCCCTTCCCACAGTTCTTTTAGGTTTCTTGGATCAATCCCCTCAATAATCAGATGTCCAACGGGACGCAGGGAGGGAATCATAAAACAAAGCACAAAATTGACGAAAAGCTGTGTTGCTACCGAAGCAATTGCTGCTCCGTTGATACCGATAAGCGGTATCAGGATGTAGTTGGCTATCACATTCAAAAGAGCCCCGGATAAATTGATTTTCCATAGCATCTTCTGCTTCTGTTCTGCCAGAATCCATATATTGCGAACGGAACCCATATAGGAGAACGCTGTGTACCAAGTGATGATTCTCAGTGTAGGTATCGCCGGGACATATGCGGCTCCGTAAATAATCCGAATAACAAGTGGTGCTGCTATGGTTAGCACAATGCTTTGCAGCAGCGCCAAATATACGATAATAGAATAGAGTCTGGCTATATGTGGACCGTAATTGGGAGAGCTTGTCTTCTTGGCTTCTAAAATAGAAGGTCGCATAGAATCCACAATAGCCGCAAACACGAATTGACTTAGTGCTGCGCAACTTACCGCAGCTGAATAATAGCCGTTGGCTTCTTTCCCCAGCATCAATGTGATCATGACCCGATCTGTTAGAGAAAAGAAAGTAACCATGATGCCGGATACAATATAATATCGGCTTCTCTTGAAAAGTTGTTTCGCAAGTGGAAATGATACTGTCAGTCTTTGCTCTGAAATTCTTCTGTAGATCCCGTACAGAGAAGCAGAGATCAACAAATAGTCCAGTGCCTGTGAAAATGCAAACCAGTATACGCTCTTTTGCGTAATCAGTAGGAAACAACGATAGGCTGAAACGACCACATATGCGGCCAGTGAAGTGATCGCGATGTATTTTGACAGCAGCTTTGCCTGGAACCAGTATTGAAGCATTTCGGTTGCCTGGAAAACCAATGAAATGCTGTACAGCACACAAACAAGCATCGTTTGCAGATCATTTGGATTTGCAATCGCAGTAAACGCAATCACTCCGAAAATCCCCAAGAAGCTCGCTGCCGTGCTCATAAAAAGCGATGTTCCGAGCGTCCTTCCTTCACTGTCAGGCGCTGCAATAATTTCATGGACAAGGGTCGAGCGAAGTCCGAGCTGTACAACCGGAACCATAAAGCTGACAATTGCTGCAGCATAATCAATGATTCCGTAATTTCCCGGTCCGAGATACCTGGCGGAAAGTGTTCCAATTACGAAACTCAATAAGGACTGCGCAACTTTACATGCAATCAGCCAGGTCGCGTTCTTTACAATCTTTCCGGATTCTGTTGGTTTCTTCATCATCATAAATTCCACCCGCAGTCCCCACAGCAGCAGGGACTGCGGGCTTCATTTATCCTATTTGTTACGAGATAATCATTTTGCCATCTTCTCCAAAGGTATAGGTACCCTTCGGGAGGAGATCATTGGTTTTGGAAACATAGTAACTGCCGACCGCAAGGTTTGCACCGCTGCGCACATAGATGTAGCTGCCGTCGTCAAGCTGTACGAGACCGGTATTGACCTGACGCACATTGTTTACATAGTAGAACAGGTACTCATTTCCGTCGCCGAGTTTCTCGCGATAGATGCCGTTTTTGATTA
>UMHJ01010899.1_pt1 | contig 17483 bp, 17 predicted proteins | sample 1965511 | NCBI WGS metagenome assembly UMHJ01 (sample SAMEA4836096, study PRJEB28245) | human gut metagenome | biome: gut microbiome; material: fecal sample | place: Denmark | collected 2008
AATTTCTCATTTTAACTTGTACTAAATCTTGACATAGGACCAAAATGGTAGAATGAGCCGATTGCTGACATTATTATTACTTTATCAGTCAGGGTTTATCGTTGGTAAGTATGTCAGTATTGAAAAAATCATTGAAGAGTCTAAAGAAACCTACTATATTAGACAACACCAAGATAATGTTGCCATCGCAAAGCTTAAGACGAATCAACCATTGACTGAGACAGACATTGAAACATTAGAGGAAATTCTTTGGAAAGAAGTTGGAACCAAACAAGATTATGAACATGAGATTGGTACAAAACCACTAGGGGAATTTGTTCGCGAAATCGTAGGGCTTGATATGAATGCGGCAAAGGAAGCATTCTCAGAATACTTGACTAGCACAAGCCTGGATAGCAGACAGATTTACTTTGTGAACCAAATCGTAGAATACATAGTTCATAATGGAATGATGAAAGATCTCTCTGTCTTGCAGGAGTCACCGTTTACAGATCAGGGAAGTGTGGTAGAGATATTTACTGATTTGACGGTGTGGATGGGAATCAGGAAGGTTATAGAGTCGATAAATGCCAATGCGGCAGCGTAAAAAATAATTAACAAAGGATTTCTAATTATTATGTCAAATGATACAGAATTTGATGCTGTTGTTTCATTTTGGTCTGAACGTGGAATGAATGTAAGTAGAGTACCGCGCTCTAATATATCAAACTCAAACCTATAGAAAGTGCCTGTATCTGTTGAAGAGAATGTTGTCAACTCTTCATCAGTAAAAGTGACAGAAAAGATAAGTGGTGTAGATAAAAATGAGCTCTATACCATTATAAACTGTGTTGGAAAAAATGAACCATCATACTAGCAAATAACATAGTAGGCGATAAGAAGTCTATGAGTGCTAAAATCACAAAGCAATATCCAAAGAATGGAACGCAACTTAACAAGATATTCAAGCCATTTTATAAGACACTTGCAAAAATAAAGAAATAACAAGAAAGAGGCCAGAACGATAAAGGATGGCACGATATCGCCTAAGTCGAAGGCAAGTTCTTCTAACTCTGGCAATATAAAGATAAAAATATGAAAAAAGTATGAAAAAAGTATTTGACAAAGAGTATTGTGTATGATAGTATAATACACGGTTCGTTGGTCAAGCGGTTAAGACGCCGCCCTCTCACGGCGGAAACACGGGTTCGATTCCCGTACGGACTGTTACTATTATAAATATAATAGCCCAACCCGAAAAAATGTTGTCGTATGACAGCATTTTTTTATTTAATCATAGGAAATTCCTTCCTATGATTAAATAACGCTCCGCGAGCTGCGCATCCTCGCGGAAATAAAGTTTATGATGGAGAAACGGCGGCAGAGGCTTTGGAAAATGTGGAAACAGTTATTTCCGAATGGATAGAGACGGCAAAGGCTATTGGGCGGGAAATTCCAGTGCCAAAAGGAAAATTGATGTACGCATAATGAAAAATCCAGTGTTTTCATGGAATCATCCGTGAAAACACTGGATTTTTACGAAATAAACTTCTTTACAATTCAATGGTCAGCTCCACAGGACAGTGATCTGAACCGAATACATCGGTATGGATAGCTGCTCCGGTGAGACTGGAATCGAGCCGTCTGGAAGTGATGAAATAATCGATCCGCCATCCGGCGTTTTTCTCACGGGCTTTAAAGCGGTAGGACCACCAGGAATAAATGCCCTCGGCATCCGGATAAAAATAACGGAAGGTATCCGTAAAACCAGCGCTTAAAAGTTCAGTCATTTTTTCCCGTTCTTCATCGGAGAAACCAGCATTTTTGCGGTTGGTCTTTGGATTTTTCAGATCAATCTCCGTATGTGCAACATTTAAATCGCCGCAGAGAATGACCGGCTTTTTACGGTCTAGCTGCAGGAGATAGGTACGGAAAGCGTCTTCCCACTCCATACGGTAGGAAAGTCGTGCCAGTTCATTCTGGGAGTTTGGAGTGTAGCAGGTGACAAGATAGAACGTATCATATTCTAGTGTGATCACCCGGCCTTCGGTATCATAGATGGCAGTTCCGATGCCGCGTGTGACGTTAAGTGGTTCTTTTTTAGCAAAAATAGCAGTGCCGGAGTAGCCCTTTTTTTCGGCATAATTCCAGTATTGGTGATAATCCGGCAGATCGAGTGTGATCTGTCCTTCCTGCAGCTTAGATTCCTGGATGCAGAAGAAATCGGCATCTGCGGCATGAAAATAGTCGAGAAATCCTTTTTGTACACAAGCGCGCAGTCCGTTGACATTCCATGAGATAAGTTTCATAGCTGATATCCTCCTAAAGTAGATTTTCCTAAATTATATACATATGTGAGAGAAAGTACAAGTTTGGTTATGGTCTGCGAACTGTAACTTCGCAGACCTATATAAAATGGAAATAAAGTTAAAAAAATACTTGACGCATGGCTTGGCCTATGGTAGTATAATACACGGTTCGTTGGTCAAGCGGTTAAGACGCCGCCCTCTCACGGCGGAAACACGGGTTCGATTCCCGTACGGACTGCTGAAGTTCTTACCAGATATGGTAGGAACTTTTTTGTTTTATAAAATAAAAATATAAAATCCCTTGAAATCAGGGGAAAAGAGTGATATGATAACAAAAGTAGCATAGAAACTAAGGTTGAGAGAGGGCAGATGTCCTCTCTCAAATTTTTGTGAAAAATGCGATGATGAAGAAAAGAGGTGGTAACATGTCAAAAGCAAGTACTTATGAAGCAAAGACAGAACAGTTGATCCTTCCAATTTTGGAGAGGATGCAGTTTGAACTGGTAGATGTAGAATATGTCAAGGAAGGCAGCACGTATTATCTGCGGGCGTATATTGATAAGGAAGGCGGCATTACAATCAATGATTGTGAAGCGGTAGCACGTGAGATGAATGAACTGCTGGATCAGGAAGATTTTATTTCAGATTCGTATACGTTTGAGGTAAGTTCTCCGGGACTTGGCAGACCGCTCAAAAAAGAAAAAGATTATGTGCGCAATATGGGGAAGAAAATTGAAATCCGTACCTATCGCGCGATCGACCGGTGCAAAGAGTTTACAGGGATTTTGAAAGCATATGATGATACATCGGTAACAATTGCGGATGAGAACGACAAAGAGACCACCTTTTTGAAAACAGATATTGCACTGATCCGACAGGCAATTGATTTTTAGAACAATGACTTAAAAATACGATCAATATATATGGAGGATAAAAATCATGAATAATGAGTTATTGGATGCGTTAACGATACTGGAGAAGGAGAAAAATATCAGTAAAGAAACGCTGCTTGAGGCAATTGAAAATTCCCTTTTAACTGCCTGCAAAAATCACTTTGGAAAGGCTGACAACGTAAAAGTTGTGATTGATCCGGATACCTGCGAATATCATTGTTATCAGGAAAAAACAGTGGTAGAGACCGTGGAAGATCCGATTGAGCAGATCTCTTTGCAGAATGCGCAGATGATCAATGGAAAATATACACTGGGCGATATTGTTCAGGTAGAAGTAAAATCCAAAGAATTTGGACGTATTGCAACACAGAATGCCAAGAATGTGATCTTACAGAAGATCCGTGAAGAAGAACGGAAAGTGATTTACGATGAGTATTTCAGCATGGAAAAAGAAGTAGTGACAGGTGTTGTCCAGCGTTATGTCGGACGCAATGTCAGTATTAATCTTGGAAAGGCAGATGCACTCCTGACTGAAAGTGAGCAGATCAAGGGGGAAACCTTCCAGCCAACCGAACGCATTAAGGTATATATTCTGGAAGTGAAGGCAACCTCAAAGGGACCGAAGATTCTTGTTTCCAGAACACATCCGGAGCTTGTCAAGAGACTTTTTGAGTCAGAGGTTTCCGAAGTGCGGGATGGTATCGTTGAAATTAAAGCAATCTCACGTGAGGCAGGAAGCCGTACAAAAATCGCGGTATGGTCGAACGATCCGGATGTAGATCCGGTTGGCGCATGTGTCGGAATGAACGGAGCACGTGTCAATGCGATCGTTAATGAGCTGCGCGGAGAAAAAATTGATATCATTACATGGGATGAGAATCCTGCAATTTTGATTCAGAATGCATTAAGTCCTGCAAAGGTTATTTCCGTTATTGCGGACGCTGACGAGAAAGCAGCAAAAGTTGTGGTTCCGGATTACCAGTTATCGCTTGCTATTGGTAAGGAAGGACAAAATGCCCGTCTGGCAGCCCGCCTGACTGGATTTAAGATTGATATCAAGAGTGAGACGCAGGCAAGAGAGTCCGGAGATTTCCTTGATTACGAAAATGATTATGAAGACGATGAGTATGATGATAATTATGAGTATGATGAGGAAGGATATTACAAAGATCCGGATGCCACAGAAGAAATTCCTACCGAAGCAGAAGCATCAACAGAAGAAGCGCCGGTAGAAGAAACATCAGCAGATGAGACTTCTTTTGAGGAGTAATTATGGCAAATAAAAAAATTCCATTGCGCAAGTGTGTCGCCTGTAATGAAATGAAGGAAAAAAAAGAAATGATCCGGGTAATTAAGACACCGGAAAATGAGATTATGCTGGATGCCACCGGTCGTAAAAACGGCCGTGGAGCATACATCTGTGCAGATCCTGGGTGTCTTCGCCTAGCAAGAAAAAACAAGGGACTTGAGCGCTCCTTAAAGACTGCAATTCCACAGGAAGTGTATGAGAGTCTGGAAAAGGAGATGAGTACACTTGCATGATAGCGTATTATCCATGCTTTCCATAGCCGCAAAGTCGGGAAATGTTGTAAGCGGTGAGTTTTCTACAGAAAAAGCAGTAAAAACAGGTCATGCCTATCTCGTGATTGTCTCTGCAGAGGCATCCGGGAACACAAAAAAGAGTTTTTGTAATATGACGGATTTTTACCATGTGCCATGCTATTGTTACGGAAGTAAGGAAGCACTTGGACGCTGCATCGGAAAAGAATTCCGTGCATCACTTGCCGTGACAGATGAAAATCTGGCGAAGGCCGTAGAAAAGAAGCTCAAAGAGCACACCGTATAAAAATATAAAACTGAATAACGGAGGTAAATTCATTTATGGCAAAAATGAGAGTTCATGAACTCGCGAAAGAGTTAAATATAAAATCACAGGATATTTTAGATAAATTAAAAAATACAAAGTTTGACGGAAAAAGTGCTTCCAGCAATATGGAAGAAGAAGCACAGGCACTGGTCCGCGGTGCTTTTTCGAAAGAAGCAAAACCGGCAGCAGATGTGAAAAAAACAGAAGTTGCAAAGGCAGGTGCAACAAAAACTGCGGATGGAAAAGAACGTCCAAAGAAGAAATCCAGCATCACAGCCGTATTTAATGCACAGTACAGCAAACAGTCCAGAAAGCCGGCAAACGGAAATAACAACAACCGTGGAAACGGAAATGGAAACGGTAATAACAGAAGACGGGAGGACAATAAGCGTCCGGCACAGCACAGCATCATTCGTCCGCGTCCGGTCGGGGAGCGTGCAATGCGTCCGATCAGTGAGCGTACGCCTTCGCCGACAGCGGATCTTGAAGTAAGTAAGCCGGCAAACAATAAACCGGCAGAAAACACAAATACCCGCAACAGCCAGGAAAACCGTGGAAACAATAATCATTCCGGTGGCGAGAGAAACAACAGACCGCAGAATGACAGAAACAATGACAGAGGCGGGGAGAGAAATAATAACCGTCATCAGGGAGATAGAAACAATAACAATCGTCCGAACGGAGACAGAAACAACAGCCGTCCACAGAACGACAGAAACAATAACGGCAGGAAGAACCGTTTCAGTAAAGAGCCGGCAGCAGTTGCAGCACCGGAAGAAATCCGCGGAAAGGACTCCCGTGGAAATAATGACCGCCGCAATAACAACAATAATCATCGGAAAGATCATGATAAACTCGGCGGAAAGAAACAGGAAAATTATGTAAACCTTGAGAAGCACGGCGGCAGAAAGAAACCACAGCAGCAGCCGAAGCCGAAGGAAGATGAAAATGTAATCAAGACGATCACACTTCCGGAAAAGATGACAATCCGTGATCTGGCAGACAAGATGAAACTGCAGCCATCTGCCATTGTAAAGAAACTCTTTATGAAGGGTGAAATGGTAACGGTAAATCAGGAAGTAGATTTTGAGACAGCGGAAGAAATCGCACTGGAGTTTAACTTTATCTGCGAGCCGGAGGAGAAGATTGATGTCATCGCGGAACTCTTAAAAGAGGATGAAGAAGATCCGAAGAATCTGGTTCCACGTCCACCGGTTGTCTGTGTTATGGGTCATGTCGATCATGGTAAAACATCCCTGCTGGATGCGATCCGTTCCACACGTGTGACAGACCGCGAGGCCGGTGGTATTACCCAGCATATCGGTGCATCTGTGGTGTCCATCAATGGACAGAAGATCACATTTTTGGATACTCCTGGTCATGAGGCATTTACCGCAATGCGTATGCGTGGTGCAAATTCTACCGATATTGCAATCCTGGTTGTCGCTGCAGATGATGGTGTTATGCCACAGACCATTGAGGCAATCAACCATGCAAAGGCTGCCGGTGTAGAAATCATCGTTGCTGTCAACAAGATTGATAAGCCGAGTGCAAACATTGAAAAAGTAAAGCAGGAGCTTTCCGAATACGAACTGATTCCGGAAGACTGGGGTGGAAGTACGATTTTCTGTCCGGTTTCTGCACATACTAAGGAAGGTATCGACAATCTTCTGGAAATGATCCTTCTGACTGCAGAAGTGATGGAACTGAAAGCAAATCCAAACCGTAATGCAAGAGGTCTGGTCATTGAGGCACAGCTGGATAAGGGACGCGGTGCGGTAGCAACGGTTCTGGTTCAGAAAGGAACACTTCATGTCGGAGATTCCATTGCCTGTGGAAGCAGCTACGGTAAAGTCCGTGCCATGATCGACGACAAGGGACAGCGCGTGAAGAAGGCAACTCCTTCCACGCCGGTAGAGATCCTCGGATTAAACAGTGTACCGGCAGCCGGAGAGACATTTGTTGTCTGCGATTCCGATAAGGAAGCAAAATCATTTGCAGATACTTATATTTCAGAGGAAAAGAACCGCCTGATCGAAGATACCAAGGCAAAGATGTCACTGGATGATCTGTTCTCCCAGATCCAGTCCGGAAATATGAAGGAACTTGATATTATTGTAAAAGCGGATGTACAGGGTTCTGTTGAGGCAGTGAAACAGTCACTTGTGAAACTGTCCAATGAAGAAGTGGTTGTAAAAGTGATCCATGGTGGTGTCGGTGCAATCAACGAATCTGATGTTATTCTTGCTTCCGCATCCAATGCGATCATCATCGGATTTAATGTCCGTCCGGACCCGATTGCAAAAGTTACCGCAGACAATGAGGGTGTAGATATCCGTCTGTACAAGGTTATTTACAATGCGATCGAGGATGTAGAGGCTGCCATGAAGGGTATGCTTGATCCTGTATTTGAGGAGAAAGTTATCGGTCATGCAGAAATCCGTCAGATCTTTAAGGCATCCGGTGTCGGTAATATTGCCGGTTCTTATGTACTTGACGGTGTGATGGAACGCGGATGTAAAGTTCGTATTTCCAGAGAAGGCGAGCAGATCTTCGAGGGAGATTTAGCATCCCTGAAGCGTTTCAAGGATGATGTCAAGGAAGTTAAGGCCGGATATGAATGTGGTCTTGTATTTGACGGCTTTAATGACATTCAGGAACTTGATCAGGTAGAAGCTTATAAGATGGTAGAAGTACCAAGATAGGATAGAATATGAGAAAAAACAGTATTAAAAATATTCGGATCAATGAGGAAGTGATGCGTGAGCTTTCCAATATTATCCGCGGGGAAATCAAAGACCCGCGGATCAATCCGATGACCAGTGTAGTTGCAGTGGAGGTCGCTCCGGATCTGAAAACGGCAAAGGCCTATATCAGTGTGCTGGGGGATGAAAAATCACAGCAGGATACGATTGCAGGACTTCGCTCCGCAGAAGGATTTATTCGCAGGAGCCTGGCAAAGTCCGTAAATCTGCGCAATACACCGGAGATCAAATTTGTATTGGACCAGTCCATTGAATATGGAATCCATATGTCAAAAATGATTGATGAAGTGACCAAAGATATAAAGGAGAAACCGGATGAAGAGGCTTGATGAGATTCTTGCAGGGAAAAAATCGGTAGGTCTTGCCGGACATGTACGTCCGGATGGGGATTGTGTGGGCTCCACACTCGGAGTTTACAACTATATCCGGAAATATTATCCGGATGTGGATGTGCGATTGTATCTTGAGCCGATTCCCAATATCTTTAAATTCCTGAATTTTTCATCGGAAATCCGCAGTGACTATGAGGAATCCGTGGTGTTTGATCTGTTTATCGCCATGGACTGCGGAGATGAGAAACGTCTGGGGAATGCTGCACGTTATTTTCAGGAAGCAAAGCATACAGCCTGTATTGACCACCATGTCAGTAACCAGAGTTTTGCAGAGGAAAATTATATTTTCCCGGATGCAAGTTCCACTTGTGAGCTGATCTGTGAACTGTTAGATACGGAGAAGATCACAAAAGAAATCGCGGAATGTCTGTATACCGGAATGGTTACCGATACCGGAGTGTTTCAGTATTCCTGCACGTCTTCCTCCACGATGAATATGGCGGGCATGCTGATGGATAAAGGAATTGATTTCACAAAAATTGTGGATGAAGCTTTTAATCAGAAAACATACAACCAGAATCGTGCCATGGGACAGGCACTGCTTTCCAGCAGACTTCGTCTGGGTGGCAGAGTAGTGACATCTTTTCTGACGCTCGAAGAGATGCATGCACTCGAAGTTCTTCCGAAACATATGGAAGGAATCGTGGAGCAGATGCGCAATACCAAAGATGTGGAACTTGCAGTATTCCTTTATGAGAATGAGGATCATACGTTTAAAGTAAGTTTTCGTGTAAACGGTGCGTTTGATGCGGCATCGCTTGCGATGCATTTTGGCGGCGGCGGACATGTCAAGGCTGCCGGATGTACCGTGGAAGGACCGGCAGAAGAGGCAATCGAGCGTATTCTTGCCGAGGTTGAGAAGAGATTATAATATGATAAACGGAATTATAAATGTTTATAAAGAGCGGGGCTTTACTTCCTTTGACGTGGTAGCAAAGCTCCGCGGCATTTTACATGAGCGTAAAATCGGACATACCGGAACGCTCGATCCGGAAGCGACCGGAGTACTTCCCGTATGCATCGGAAATGCAACAAAGGTATGTGAACTTCTGACGGATAAGGATAAAGTGTATCGTACGGTGATGCATCTTGGCATTACAACCGATACACAGGATATGACCGGAACGGTGAAAGAAGATTGTTCCAGAGAGGCTGCATTGCTGAAAGAACAGACCGTGGAAGCGGCTATTTTGCAGTTCGTTGGAGATTATGAGCAGATTCCGCCAATGTACTCGGCACTCAAAGTCAACGGAAAGAAGTTATGTGATCTGGCCCGCGCCGGAATCGAGGTAGAGCGGAAAGCCCGCACGGTTAAAATTTTTTCCATAGAAATTGAAAAAATCAATCTTCCTTATGTGACGATGCAGGTGCACTGTTCCAAGGGAACTTATATCCGTACGCTGTGTGCGGATATCGGAGAGGTGCTTGGCGTAGGCGCGTGTATGGAATCCCTGGTCCGGACAAGAGTGAGTGTTTTTCCTCTGGAAGAGGCACACACGTTGGCAGAAATTGAAAAGATAAGGGATGAAGGAACGCTGGAAGAACTGATTCTTCCGGTGGACCGCGTGTTTGAGGGAAAGACGAAACTGACGGTTGTACCGGAAGCGTTTCGTTTTCTTCAGAATGGAAACCGTTTAAACGATGGAAATTTTACGGATGTTCCGGAAAAAATTGCGGATGGTGAGCAGGTACTGGTTTATGATCCGATGGGACATTTTTACGCTGTATATCAGTATGAGAGAGAAACAAAGGACTATAAAGTCCGGAAAATGTTTGGTGCATAAATATGATTTGCTGGAATAAGATAGAAGATTTTCATATAGAAGAACCAACGGCATTGTCGCTGGGAAAATTTGACGGAGTACACCGTGGACACGAAGCACTGATTGAACACCTTCTGGAAAAGAAGAAAGAAGGGTTAAAGGCCGTTGTTTTTACGTTTGATATTCCACCGAAAAAACTTACGGAGAATAATAATTACCGTGTCCTTTCGACCAATAAAGAAAAGCAGGAAATTCTCAAAGAGCGTGGAATTGATTACCTGTTGGAATGTCCGTTTACCAAAGAAGTCATGTGCATGGAGCCGGAGGCTTTTGTTGCATGGATTGTAAAAAGTCTGCATGTAAAGAGCATGGTAGTCGGATCGGATTTCCGGTTTGGCCATAACCGGAAAGGGGATCATATTCTGCTGGAAAAATTGTCCGCGACATATGGCTATACCCTTAGGGTGGTAGACAAGATCCAGTATGAGGGACGGGACATCAGCAGTACGTTTGTGCGGGAACAGATCATAAAAGGCAATATGGAAAAGGCAAATGATCTGCTTGGGTATCCGTTTTTTGTAAAGAGTGAAGTGATTCATGGAAGGCAGCTTGGAAGAACGCTCGGAATCCCGACGATCAATATGGAACTTGTGGCCGAAAAACTTCTTCCGCCGAAAGGTGTATATGCAACTGCGGTAGAGATTGGTGGAAAATATTACACAGGTGTGACAAATGTCGGATGCAAACCGACCGTCAATCATTCCAATAAAGTAAATGTGGAGACGCATATACTGGATTTTTCCGGTGATCTGTACGGATATGAACTAAAGGTCAGCTTTTATTCTTTTATACGTCCGGAACAGAGATTCTCGTCTGTAGAGATGTTAAAAGAACAGATGGAAAGAGACATTGAAACGAGCCGCAGTCGTATGATGTCGATAAACGGCGACATGTAAATATATTACATAAATATTACGAAAATATGTTGACATTGTAATTATTTGTTGTTATACTCGTTTTGTTATGAGATTTCATGAGACATGAGGGAGGAATCTGTGAAATGAATCGTATGACAAAAAAGAGAGTTGGAATGGTACTTGCTTTTTCTCTGACACTGACCGGTGCGGCAGCCTATATCGGGATACAGCAGGGAAATACAGATAAAACAGAGGCGGCCGGATCGCTCACAGCCGGTGTTTCCGCATCTTTGAATGCAAGCGAAGTGGAGGCGCTGGATGTGACGGCAGGAGTAACCAGTCAGCTGTATGATAAAACAGATGTTGCGGTGGCTGCGAATGAAAAGCAGATGGTTGCACAGGGAATCGAAGATACGCAGACAAAAGAAGCGGTTTCGGAAAATACCACGGAGGATACCAGCATCTGTGGGTATAAAAATCTTGGAATCGCGCAGGTGCAGGGAAGCTTAAATGTGCGAAAAAAGGCATCCACAGACAGTAAAGTTGTTGGAAAAATGACGGATAAAGATGCCTGTGAGATTGTCTCGGTCAAGGGAGATTGGGCAAAGATCACCTCCGGCAAGGTGGAAGGTTATGTAAAGACAGAGTATCTTCTGACAGGAGATGCGGCAAAAAATGTAGCAAAGAAAGAAATTACAAAAGTTGTTACAGTAAATACCACAACCCTTCGTGTAAGAGAAAAGGCTTCTGAAGATTCTGCAATACTTTCTCTGGTTGGAGAGGGAGAGGATCTTGTTGTGGAAGATACAAAAGACGGCTGGTATAAAGTGGAAGTGGATGATCAGAAGGGATATATTTCCGGAGATTATGTAGAGGTAACAGAAAAACTTCCGACAGCATCGACGGTAAAAGAACTGGAATACGGAGAGGGATACACGGATTCCCGCGTTTCTTTAGTACAGTTTGCATTACAGTTTGTAGGAAACCGTTATGTCTGGGGTGGAACAAGCCTGACAAACGGAATTGATTGTTCCGGATTTACGATGCAGGTATATGCGAGATACGGAGTCGGCCTCCCGCATCATGCGGCAAGTCAGCCGGCATACGGAAATCGAATCAGTGCATCTGAGGCAAAACCGGGAGATCTCTTTTTCTATGGAAGCGGAAGCAGCATCAGCCATGTGGGAATTTATATCGGAAACGGTCAGATTGTGCATGCCAGCAATGCACGTACCGGAATTAAAATTTCCAATGCCTATTACCGGACACCAATCTGTGTCATATCGTATTTAAATTAAAAAACTGTTTACAACGATACGGATTTATGATACATTAGATTAGTATGGTTTAACCCATATTCGGTGAATGGACACTCCGACCTTTTGCTGAGTATCGGGTGCAAAAATATTTTAAGGAGGATCATAAAATGATCGCAAAAGAAAAGAAACAGGCAATTATCAATGAGTATGGAAGAACACCAAACGACACTGGTTCACCAGAAGTTCAGGTAGCTGTTCTTACTGCAAGAATTCAGGAGCTTACTGAGCACTTAAAGCAGAATCCAAAGGATCATCATTCCAGAAGAGGTATGCTTAAGATGATCGGTCAGAGACGTGGATTATTATCATACTTAAAGAGCATTGATATTGAAAGATATCGTTCTTTAATTGAGCGTTTAGGACTCAGAAAATAATTGTAAACAAAGAGCGGAGTTTTATATTCCGCTCTTCTTTTTGTTGTATGGCAGAACTTTTTTCCGGGACCACTGAAGAGGACAAAACGCTGTTTTGTATTGTTCAGTAGTTTCGGGGTTTTGACATACCGTATTAAATTTTGAAGGAGAGAATACATGTACAAAAGTTATTCAATGGAACTGGCAGGCAGAACACTGACCGTTGATATCGGAAGAGTATGTGCACAGGCAAATGGTGCCGCATTATTAAAATATGGAGAGACTACCGTATTATCTACGGCTACTGCTTCCGACAAGCCGAGAGATGGCGTTGATTTCTTCCCGCTGAGCGTGGAATTTGAAGAAAAAATGTACTCGGTTGGAAAAATTCCTGGCGGATTTAACAAGCGTGAAGGAAAAGCATCAGAGAACTCTATTCTTACCGCACGTGTCATTGACCGTCCGATGAGACCTCTGTTTCCAAAAGATTACCGCAATGATGTAACCTTAAATAATATGGTTATGTCTGTAGATCCGGAGTGTCGTCCGGAGCTGGTTGCCATGATCGGTGCAGCACTTTCTACTACCATTTCCGATATTCCGTTTGACGGCCCATGTGCCATGACCCAGATGGGAATGAAGAATGGTGAATTTATTGTAAACCCATCCCAGAAAGACTGGGACGAGGGAGATTTAAAGCTTACGGTTGCATCTACAGCAACAAAGGTCATCATGATTGAGGCCGGTGCCAATGAGATTCCGGAAGCAAAGATGATTGAGGCTATTTATAAGTGCCATGATGTCAACCAGACAGTCATTGCATTTATCAATAAGATCCGGGAAGAGGTTGGCAAACCGAAGCATGCGTATACAAGCTGTGCGATTCCGGAAGAAATGTTTGCAGCTATGCGGGAAATCGTCACTCCGGAGCAGATGGAAGAAGCGGTATTTACCGATGAAAAGCAGCAGAGAGAAGAGAATATCCGTGAAATCACAGATAAATTTGCAGAGGCTTTTGCAGAGAACGAGGAGTGGCTTGCTGTTCTTGACGAGGCCGTTTACCAGTATCAGAAGAAGACTGTTCGTAAGATGATCTTAAAGGATCATAAGCGTCCAGACGGACGTGCGATCGATCAGATCCGTCCGCTGGCTGCAGAAGTAGATCTGATCCCTCGTGTACATGGTTCTGCCATGTTTACCCGTGGACAGACACAGATCTGCGATGTTGTTACACTTGCACCGCTTTCGGAAGTACAGAAGATTGACGGACTTGATGAGAACGTGACAACCAAGCGTTATATGCATCAGTACAATTTCCCGTCCTATTCTGTTGGAGAGACAAAGCCAAGCAGAGGTCCGGGACGTCGTGAGATCGGACACGGTGCGCTTGCAGAGCGTGCATTACTTCCGGTTCTTCCTTCTGTGGAGGAGTTCCCGTATGCAATCCGTGCAGTTTCCGAGACATTTGAATCCAATGGATCTACTTCCATGGCATCTACCTGTGCGTCCTGTATGTCACTGATGGCTGCAGGTGTTCCGATTAAAAAGATGGTTGCAGGTATTTCCTGTGGTCTTGTGACCGGAGAGACGGATGATGATTATCTGGTACTGACAGATATCCAGGGACTTGAAGATTTCTTCGGAGATATGGATTTCAAGGTAACCGGTACACATGATGGTATCACTGCAATCCAGATGGATATCAAGATCCATGGCCTGACCCGTCCAATCGTAGAAGAAGCCATTGCCCGTACCCGTGAGGCACGCGTCTACATTATGGATGAAGTTATGAGCAAGGCAATTGCAGAGCCACGAAAAGAAGTAAATCAGTGGGCACCGAAGATTGAACAGATCACCATTGATCCGAATAAAATTGGAGATGTTGTGGGACAGAAGGGTAAGACAATCAATGAGATCATTGCCCGTACAGGTGTCAAGATTGATATTACAGATGATGGTGCGGTTTCTGTCTGTGGAACAGACAAGGAGGCAATCGCAAAGGCCATTGATATGATAAAAATCATCACAACCGATTTTAAGGAAGGACAGATCTTTACCGGTACAGTTGTAAGTATCAAAGAGTTTGGTGCTTTTATCGAGTTTGCACCAGGCAAGGAAGGAATGGTTCACATTTCAAAGATTGCCAAGGAACGCATTGAGCATGTCGAGGATGTACTGACGCTTGGAGATGTTGTGAAAGTTGTCTGTCTTGGAAAGGACAAGATGGGAAGAATCAGTTTTTCCATTAAGGACGTTCCGGCAGACCAGAAATAAAATACCGTACAGAATTAAGATCCATGAAAGATGTACTTCAGGGGCCGCACCATGCGGCCCTTTTTTCATACCATGAAAGAAAAAGGCGATGATTCGAAAAGTTCGGAGTTGAAATATGAATCGTGTCAAACAGCTTGTACATGCAGAGAATGTATATCGTATGGGTTACACGGGGAAAAATATCCGGGTGGTGACACTGGACACAGGCGTTTATCTGCATCCGGATCTGCGGCAGAATGTGGTTGGATTTCTGGATTTTGTGGCAATGAAACGAGCCTGTTATGATGATAATGGACACGGAACACATGTTGGCGGAATTTTGTGTGCGAATGGCAGAATGAAGGGAATGGCACCGCAGGCACAGCTGATTGCGCTGAAAGTCCTCGGGAAGGATGGAGGAGGACAGACGGAGCGGGTGATTCGTGGCCTGCAATGGGTGCTTGCACATCATAAAGAACTGGGAATCCGGATTCTGAATTTTTCCGTAGGATTTCTTCCGGGGGCACTCGACCGTGAGCAGAAGCAGATTATGGAACTTTTAGAACAGCTGTGGGATGATGGCGTGACGGTTGTCACAGCGGCCGGAAATAATGGCCCGGGAGCCGGGACAGTCACGGCTCCCGGTATTTCGAGAAAAGTGATTACGGTGGGGGCAAGTGATGACCGGAGTTCTCCTGGGGAAAGGCGTGGTGGCTACAGTGGCAGTGGTCCGACCGGATGCTGTATTATGAAGCCGGAAATTTTAGCACCGGGGACGAATATTGTAAGTCTGGATCATCACGGAGCACTATATTCCAGAAAAAGTGGCACCTCTATGGCAACCCCTGTCGTATGCGGGGCACTGGCACTTGCATTACAGAAAAATCCAAAGCTGCGGCCGGAAGAACTTAAACTGAAATTATATGAATCGGCGCGGAAAGAAACGGGAATGTCCATGGCGTGGGGCGTTCTTGATGTTGATAATTTGCTGGCATTGGTATAAAATACTCTCTAAAAGCCTGTCGGTGACATTTTATGAGAACCAAAGGAGGAGACAGATGAAACGAATATTAAATAAACTCTTCAGTAAACTTGTCCTTGGAGGATTGATTATTATATTGCAGTTCAGCTGGTTTGTCTATCTGTTGTACAGTGCGACCGTATACAGTTCCATGGTAGATGCATTGTTTAAAATTGCATCCATTGTGCTTGCATTGTTTGTCTCCAGCAGGGATATGCGTTCCACATATAAAACTTCCTGGATTTTTCTGATACTGGCACTTCCTCTGTTCGGAATTCCGGCATACTATCTGTTTGGCCGTCCGGGACTGACAAAACGGACCCGTATGAAGATGGACGTGGTCAGCAGCAGGATACGGGCATACAGTTCTCCTTCCGATGATGTGATGTCTGCTTTAAGGGCAGAGGATGATTCTGCCGGACAGCAGGCACAGTATCTTACCTGTTATGCAGGGTATCCGGTGTACCGTGAGGCGGATACACAGTATTATTGCTGTGGAGAAGAGATGTATCCGCAGTTTCTGGAAGATTTAAAAGCGGCAAAATCTTATATCTTTCTGGAGTATTTTATTGCGGAACCCGGCAAGATGCTGGATGCAATTGTTGAAATTCTGGCACAGAAAGTAAAAGAGGGTGTGGATGTGCGATTTATGTACGATGGAATCGGATGTATCCAGACACTGCCGAATAAATATTATTGTTATCTGCAGGAAAAGGGAATCAAATGTGCCTGTTTCCAGCCATTTCGCCCACTGATGTCAATTATCCAGAATAACCGGGATCACCGGAAGATCACGGTGATTGACGGAAAGGTTGCCTATACCGGGGGAATGAACCTGGCGGATGAGTATATCAATGCCAGAGTGCGTTTTGGGTATTGGAAGGATGCGGCAATCCGTCTGACCGGAGAATGTGTCTGGAGTTTTACAAGCATGTTCTTGGAACTGTGGGATTATATTTTGAAAATAGAAAGTGATTATACATTTTATCGGGCAACTTCCATGGAAAAACACAGGTTGCAGGAAAAAATCCATGCAGATGAAAAAGGATTCGTCCAGCCGTATACCGATTCTCCACTGGATCACGAAGATGTCGGCGAAAATGTATATCTGAATATAATCAGCAGGGCAAAAAAATATCTTTACATCTTTACTCCGTATCTGATCATCGGATCCGAGATGCGTACGGCACTTGTAAATGCGGCAAAATCCGGCGTGGATGTGCGTCTGGTTGTACCGGGAATTCCGGATAAGAAACTGGTGTATTTTCTGACACAGTCGAATTTCCCGTATCTGATCAAAAACGGAGTGAAAATATACACATATACGCCAGGTTTTATCCATGCAAAATGTTTTGTGTCGGATGATGTACAGGCAACCGTGGGAACGGTAAACATGGATTACCGCAGTCTGTGTCTGCATTTTGAATGTGGCGTCTGGATGTATCGTACCCGGGCAGTTTTGCAGGTAAAAGAAGATGCGTTAAAAACATTTGCGGAAAGCCACGAAGTGACCCTGGAGGAATTTCAAAGAAAATCGTTTCTTGTGCGTACATTTATGGGAGCATTGAAATTGTTTGCCCCTCTTCTGTAAAACACTAAATATAGTAAATTGTCCTTGCATTTTCTACAACATAAAGATAAAATATAGATTA
>UMHJ01041406.1_pt1 | contig 17031 bp, 20 predicted proteins | sample 1965511 | NCBI WGS metagenome assembly UMHJ01 (sample SAMEA4836096, study PRJEB28245) | human gut metagenome | biome: gut microbiome; material: fecal sample | place: Denmark | collected 2008
TGGGGATTTTTTGTTTTTCGGTACTCAAAAGCCATATTTCCGTCCTATGTAAAGTAGGAGGTGGTTTCAATGACAGATGCACAAAAATCTACTGTACTCACATTGCGTTCAAAGGGAATGTCGTTTTCTAAGATTGCAGAAACTGTAGGATTGTCTGTCAACACGATAAAATCCTTTTGCAGCAGACATAAAGGGCAGTTCTGCCTTTGCTGCGGCGAGCCAATCACGCAGCCGCCAAGAGTACGTCAGAAAAAGTTCTGTTCGGATAAATGCAGAATGAAATGGTGGAATGCTCATATAAAAGATGTTAACAGGAAAGCTATGTATGATTTTATCTGCTCAAATTGTGGTAAGCCTTTTCAGGCATACGGCAATAATCACAGAAAATACTGCTGCCACAGATGTTATATTCTTGCACGATTCGGAGGTGAAAAAGATGGATATTCAGAAGGAAGCCATGTACCAGGTGACGATGGGCATTGTAAAGAAGATGTTTCATGCAAATCTGATTTCGGAGGATGAATATCGTCAGATTGATACAATGTTCAGGGAGAAATACGAGCCGAAAATCGGCACATTATTCGTTGACTTAGAGCCTGAACAGCGGTAATATGTGTAGTGAAAGGAGAGCTGTTATGCGTAAAATCATCAAAATAGAACCTACGGAGCCCGTATTGCCAAGGCGAAAGCGAGTGGCTGCTTATGCTCGTGTATCAATGGAGTGTGAACGCCTTATGCATTCAATGTCAGCACAAATAAGCTACTATAGCGAACTGATACAAAAGAATCCCGAATGGGAGTATGCAGGAGTTTATGCTGATAATTTTATATCAGGAACAGAGACCAAGAAACGGCAGGAGTTTCAAAGAATGATTTCTGACTGTGAAAAAGGACTCATTGATATTATCCTTTGCAAGAGTATATCACGATTTGCCAGAAACACCGTGGACCTTCTGGAAACGATACGGCATCTGAAAGATATCGGTGTTGAAGTACGATTTGAAAAAGAGAACATCAATTCCTTGTCGGGTGATGGCGAACTGATGCTGACCATTCTCGCCAGCTTTGCACAGGAAGAAAGCCGTAGTCTTTCTGAAAATGTAAAGTGGGGCATTCGGAAACGCTTTGAAAAAGGTGATCCATGCAATCGAAATCCAATACTCGGCTATGAATGGGTTGATGACAAACTGGTCGTTGTCCCGGAAGAAGCAGAAATTGTAAAGAGAATATTCCGAAACTTCCTTGACGGAAAATCAAGGCTGGAAACGGAACGGGAACTGAATGCCGAAGGTATCACAACAAAGAGAGGATATCGCTGGATAGATTCCAATATAAAGGTTATTCTGACCAATATCACGTATACAGGCAATATGCTTCTGCAAAAGGAATACATTACCGACCCGATTACCAAACACCGAAAGAAGAATAACGGCGAACTGCCAAAGTACTATGTGGAAAATACGCATGAAGCCATTATAGATATGGAGACTTTCAGGTGGGTGCAGGAGGAAATGGAAAGAAGGAAAAAGTTAGGCCCTCTGGCAAACAAATCACTGAATACCTGCTGCTTTACAGGAAAAATCAAGTGTCCTTTCTGCCATAAAAGCTATATGCATGAAATCAGAACAGACCGAGGTTATGCAGAATACTGGCTTTGTGGAAGCCGAAAGATAAAAGGCGGTCGCTGTACTGTCGGCGGCAGTATCAATCATAAGCACTTGCAGGAAACCTGTGCAAAAGTACTTGGATTGCAGGAATTTGATGAGTCTGTTTTTCTTGAACGTGTGGATGTTATTTACGTTCCGAAGCGTGAAACATTAGAGTTTCATCTGAAAGATGGAACAGTTGTAACGGAAGCGTGTAAAAACACAGGACATCAGGACTGCTGGACGGAAGAACGAAGGGCTGCAACTTCCTTGAAACGCAGAAATGGAAAAAGACCGAATCGGGCGGATATGACTTGTTTCTCAAAAGTGATTAAATGCGTAAGGTGCGGATGTAATTTCCGGAAAGGCACACGCACCTCTGCAAATGGCGACAAAGTTAGTCACTGGAGATGTTCGGAACATAAAGGATGTAATTCCGCAAGTCTTCGTGATGATTTGCTGCGTACTATGGCAGCACAGGTTCTCAGCATTGATGCATTTAATGAAGAGGAGTTTGAACGGAGAATTGACCATATCGATGTGGAAGAAGACAGACTGAAGTTCTATTTTCGAGATGGTCATTCTGTAACGGAGCATTGGCCAATACCAAGGAGGAAAAAATGCCAAAAATAACGAAAATACCTGCATCAATCAGCCGATACACATCAGCACCGATTGATGCACCTGTCAAGCGTAAGGTTGCTGCCTATGCTCGTGTGTCAACTGACAGCGAAGAACAGTTAACTTCATACGCTGCTCAGATAAGCTATTACACTGAATACATAAAAGGACGTGAGGACTGGGAGTTTGTTGGGGTGTACACTGATGAGGGTATCAGCGGTTGTTCCACCAAACGCAGAGAGGGCTTTCAGCGAATGATATCGGACGCAATGGCAGGAAAAATTGACCTTATCATAACAAAAAGTGTGAGCCGTTTTGCAAGAAATACCGTTGACAGCCTGACAACTATCCGGCTTCTGAAAGAAAATAACGTAGAGTGTTATTTTGAAAAGGAGAATATCTGGACGTTTGACGGCAAAGGAGAACTGCTCCTTACCATTATGTCGAGTATAAGCCAGGAAGAAGCACGTTCTATTTCAGAGAATGTAACCTGGGGACACAGAAAGCGTTTTGCCGATGGTAAGGTTAGTGTTGCCTACAGCCGGTTCCTCGGATATGACAAAGGCTCCGATGGAAAAATGGTTGTGAACCCGGAACAGGCTGAAATTGTAAAGCTGATATACCGTCTGTTTCTTGAAGGCATGACACCGCATACGATTGCTATTCATTTAACAGAGAAAGGCATTAAAACGCCCGGCGGAAAAGATAAGTGGAATGCAACTACAATCCGCCGTATTCTGACAAATGAAAAGTACAAAGGTGACGCACTCCTTCAGAAAGAATTTACTGTGGACTTTCTGACTAAAAAGACAAAGAAAAACTGTGGTGAAATACCGATGTATTATATCGAAGATGACCATGAAGCCATTATCGATCCTGCAGTATTTGATATGGTTCAGCAGGAAATGGAGCGCAGAAAGACAGGAGCATCACGCTATAGCGGTGTCAGTATCTTTTCAAGTAAAATTAAGTGCGGTGAATGCGGGGGATGGTATGGTGCAAAGGTCTGGCACTCCACCGACCAGTACCGTAAAGTTATCTACCGCTGCAACAACAAATATAACGATGAGCGCTGTACTACACCGCACATCATGGAAGAGGAAGTAAAGACTGTGTTCCTGAAAAGCCTGAATAAGCTGCTTGCCAATCGGGATGAACTGATAGAAAACGTAAAGCTGATTTGTGATAAGCTGACTGATACATCAGAACTGGAAGCCGAAAAAGAAAAATATGCCGAGGAAATGTCCCTTGTTGCGGATATGGTTCAGGCGGCAATGCTGGAGAATGCTCGTATCGCACTTGATCAGGAGGAATACCGGCAGAAAAATGATGTCCTTTCCGCACGATTTGAGGCAGCAAAGAAAAAGCATGACGAATTGGCCATGCAGATTGAAGAAATAGAAACACGAGGACAGAATCTCCGTCACTTTCAGGAAACGCTGGAATCCTTAAACGGACAGGTGACTGAATTTGACAGCACTCTCTGGGGTTCATTGGTTGATTACATCACGGTTTATGAGAACGGAGAAAAAACAGTTACTTTCAGAGATGGAAGTGTGATATAGAGGAATGATAAAATAAAGGGTCTGCTGCAGTATCTGCGTACTGCAACAGACCCTTTTTGTTTGACTCCTTAAGAGGTAGTGGATATGCGTTTTGGTCTTTCAAATATCTGATTGATAAAAAGAAGAAATGGATCAAATACCCGATTAAACAGCCACATATAAATTGAGCCAAATACATTTGTAAAAATACGAAGTAAAACTGCATAGGCAAGACCAAAAGTTGGTACAGCCACTGTAATTGCGCTGAATGCATTAAATGCAGATTGCCATACATAGCTGGCAGAGAATCCAGTTCCGATTCCTCCAATAATTCCAAGGCAAGGACGAATTTCTTCCGGCAAAATCAAATATGCAATGAAAAAGATTGCACTGCCTAATATATTGCCTAAAACACGGTGCTTTGTGCGATATTCAACATCTTTACGAAATGGTATCAGAACGGACATTGCGGCAATACCAATCCAGTATACTCTCGGAACATTGAGAAGTGCAGCGATTAACATTGCGCTGGAAATGCCCACAGAAAGACAGATTTGCCATCTGGTACGGGAAGAAGAAAGATGAATCTCTTTAAATAAGTCCATGAAGCTGCGTTTATATTCCACCTTGCGATGCTTAAAATATAGAATAGAGGCGGTCAAAACAGCTCCGATCAAAAGACTGATCAAACGCATCTGGTATGCTTTTCCGCTTACATCATAACCAAACAGGAGAAGATAGGAAAGCACAAAAGTGGAATGGTTGAACATCGTAATGTTATGACATCCTATCAGTGCCAGAGCGAAAATGCAGATGAGATTGATGCAGAATGACAATCCGGTGGGAGCGAGATTAGACAGCTTCGGACCAAATGCAAGAATACCATAGATGAAAAGAATTCCAAGTGTGCCCTGAGAATTCTGGATTCCAAGGTCGGAATATCGAAATGCTAACACGCAAAGCAGTACAACCACACCGGCAATGCTGTTTTCATTGCCAAAAAGTACAGAAAATAATGTGACAAAGGAAACACAAAAAGCAACAACCAGTGCAATTTTGAATAGATAAACAGCAATATGCTTACATTTATCTTTTGGATTCTTAAAGCTTGCAATATACGATTTTGAACCTGCCTGGTTGAGTTGAAGTTCCTGATAAAAATTCATAAGTTACCTCCCATTTTTCATCATTAGATCATTAGCTTCTTTAATGTATTTTATTAAGGCCTCGAATTTTTCATCTCCGAGAATTTTTCGAAGCCGATAAATAGGCTCCAGATAATACTGGTATGTCTTTTCCAGCTCCATTGTTCCTTTGGCAGTACAAAGGAGCGTATAACTTCGTTTATCATTTGAATTATATTTCTTTTGTAAAAGTTCTTTTCGTTCAAGATGTTCGATTAACCGGCTCACTGCAGATTTGCTTAAGTCTGTCAGTACCGTTAATTCAAGGGGTGTCAGTTCTGCGTCCGATAATACAATACGGGAGAGAAAATCCAGTTCCTGCGCAGATGTAATGCCGCCTTTTTGGGCACGCTTTATTTGAAGACTCGTAAAAAGCCGAATTTCCTGTGCTTTTTTCATCATTTCTATCCAGCTCATGTCTTTCATACCTCATGCCTCCTTTTTACCAGAAAATATAGTTCACAATGTAAACTATCCAGCAGTATACACCTATCAGATAAATTTGTCAAGCTTTTGAGATATATTTCTGAAGATTAAATAATTTTTTCTCTTTGGAGAGGAATCTTTCGTGCGATGTGATGAAAAGAGGAATATGCTTTGACTGGGTTGATTCTTTGCTTGGCACCTGAACAACGGTGCTGCCGTATTTTTTAAGAAAAACATCTTGAAAAAATGTGCGAAATTGTTTATAATATACTTATAACAAATTTCACAGTTCATCGGTGCATCATTCGCTCAAATGCACCCAGTAATCTACAAATGCAACCGCTTGGGTGCATTTTCGTGTATGCGTTAAATTGTATCACTTTCGGTACGGCAATAGATTTTGCTTGCGGTACGGGCGGATTTATCATTAGCTGGCTGAAAGCCCTTGAATCGCAGAAAAAGACTGTTGAGGACAGAGCGGCGTTTGATACCTCGGTTTACGGTATTGAAAAGAAGCAGTTCCCATATATGCTTTGTGTCACAAACCTTCTGCTCCATGATATTGACACACCGAGAGTATATCACGATAATTCGCTGTTAAAGGATGTTCTCGACTATACTGAGGATGATCAGTTTGATGTTCTTCTTATGAATCCGCCATATGGCGGAAGTGAGAAGACCGAAGTAAAAAATCATTTCCCATCTGATCTGGCAAGCAGTGAAACCGCCGATCTGTTCATGTCTGTTATCATGTACCGTTTGAAGCAGAACGGCAGAGCTGCGGTCATTCTCCCTGACGGTTTCCTGTTCGGTACGGATAACGCAAAGGTCGCTATCAAGAAAAAGCTGATGAGCGAGTTCAATCTGCACACTGTCATTCGTATGCCGCACAGCGTTTTTGCTCCGTACACCTCTATCACTACCAATATTCTATTCTTTGACAGGACAGGTTCTACTAAGGAAACATGGTTTTATCGTCTGGATATGCCCGACGGGTACAAGAATTTCTCCAAGACCAAGCCTATGAAGCTCGAACACTTTGCTCCTGCTGTTGAGTGGTGAAGCGACCGACAGGAGATCACCATTGACGGCTTTGACAAGGCGAAGAAGTACACAGTTGAGGAGCTTGCGGAAAGAAGCTATAATATTGACCTCTGCGGTTTCCCTCATGAGGAAGAAGAAATACTCCCTCCGAGAGAGCTGATCCAGCAGTATCAAGAGAAGCGTGCAAGCCTGAATGCGGATATTGATCGTATTTTGGAGCAGATCACATCAATACTTGGTATTGATAGTGTGGAGGATTTAAAATGACAGCACAACAGTTAAAAAATTCAATACTTCAGCTGGCTGTACAGGACAACCACCTATATATTTATATATTTTAATATTATCTTATATCATATATAAAATAATATAAATATAATAGTTATGGATATAAGAAAAACGAGAAAAAGCAAAAACAGCACCTTTTGTGGCAGCCAATCGTTTCTGATAAAGTTTCGGTAAAATGGTGTCATAAAGGGTGTTTTTCTTCTGCTGGAAAAGATCAATGCGGACGCTTGACGTTGCTCTGAAAATATGCGAAATCAGATAGTGGTGACGTTCGGGACTGTCAATTTTTCATTGGAAACAAGTTTGGTTTGTAAAAGCTGTAGGTTTTTGCCTTGGCTCTCACATCGATTTGTGAGAAGTGAAGATTTTCTTCTCAAATCTCCAAAAATAGTAGCATTTTCGTGGAAAACGTGATAAAATAACAATGCTGCAGCAGAAGGAGAAAGAATATGATTGAGATCAAACGAGTTGCTCTCTACGCCAGATTTTCCTCAGATCATCAGAGAACCGAGTCCATCGATGCACAGATCAGAGCAATGAAGGAATTCTGCGATCATAACAAGTGGAAAATCGTAGAGACTTATATAGATGAAGCATACTCAGCCACCAATGACCGCAGACCAAGCTTTCAGCGTATGATCGCAGACAGCGGGAAAGGATTGTTTGACATTGTTTTAGTGCATAAACTAGATCGTTTCAGCCGTAATAGATACGATTCGGCAGTGTATAAAAACAAGCTGAAACATAACGGTGTTCGTCTTTGCAGTGTCCTGGAACGTCTTGACGATTCTCCGGAGTCCATCATTTTAGAAGCCATGTTAGAATCCATTGGTGAATACTACGGTGAATACTACTCCTCTAACATCGCACGTGAAGTGATGAAAGGACTAAAGGAAAATGCCTTTCACTGCAAGCATACCGGAGGCTCACCGCCGCTGGGATACGATGTCGGTCCGGATAAGAAACTGGTCATCAACGAACGGGAAGCTGAAGCTGTCAGGATCATCTATGATATGTATATCAACGGATACGGCAATCGTGACATTGCAGAACGTCTCAATGCTGCCGGATACGTTACGAAAAAAGGCAATCCATTTACTCCAAATCGTGCAGCCTTTTATGAGATACTGAACAATCCCAAATACACCGGGACCTATGTTTACAATCGTTCTTCTGCAAAGGATTACAATCATCGGAGAAACAGTCATCGCCATAAGCCGGAAGAAGAAATTATAAGAATCGCCAATGGCTGTCCTGCGATCATCTCGCAGGAAACCTTTCAAAAGGCTGCGGAAAGAAGAAAATCTGCTTCTGCCGTAGGAAAATTGGGTGCAAAACACTTCTACCTCTGCTCTGGCATGGTTCGGTGTGGAGAATGCGGTAAGAAGATGAGCGGAGGAAAGCAGTACGGCAAATACCATTTTCATACGTACTGCTGTACAGCACACAGAAGTGACTGCTGTAACTTCAAAGAGATAGACAGTGAAAAACTGGATCACTACGTGACAGCACTTTTGGGGCGGGAGCTGTTTTGCGAAGCATCGATGAAGAAGCAGATCCGGCATCTGAATCAGTGCATCAGCAGGCATAACCGAAAACTTCCTGCATGGAGAAAAGCACTGGACGAGCAATTGGACAAACTCAATCTGGAATACATTCGGCTGCAAAGCAGTAAGGAGAAAACGATCGAGATCTGTGAGCAGATCAATACGCTGGAATCCCAGAGAATCGCTTTCGAAAGCAGTCGGGATAATTTGCAGGAATTAGAGGCTGTCGAGTATGCAGACTTTTGTGGCTTGATCGATTCTTTCTTCGCACTGCAGGAAGAATCCTTTCGGTTTCGTACATTCATCAGAGATTATATCAAAAGCATTACAGTGTACCGGGAAAGCGTTGTTTTCAGTCTGGATTGTGGCTTTGGTCTGCTGGACGGAGTTGTCAAGGAATTTACAGCGAAGCGAATCGATTTCAAAACACCTTCCCAGAGAATGTAAGCCTGAAATTTTGGCGGTGACAGAAAGAAGCAAAAGCCATATTGAAACGATCAAGTGGTAACAAGAAATGGAGGAATTCAAATGAAGGTACTGTTTTTAGATATAGACGGTGTTCTGAAAGAGGAAAGCTATAAAGCTGCATTTCAGGATGAATGTTTTGCACGGTTAAAGAGAATCATTGATGCAACAGATGCACAGATCATCCTGACCTCTTCCTGGAGAGTGAACTACTGGCAGTTTGTAGAGGATGGATTCCAGACGGAGAACGAGGATGTTCTGAGACTCCATGAATACTTTGAAAAGTATGGTCTGAAAGCATCCGGACGAACAGATCTCACAAGACGCTCAGGTCCTGACAGCCGTCCAAGTGAGATCAGAAACTGGTTGGCAGACAAGCCTGATGTCGATACCTTCTGCATCTTGGACGATGACGACTTTTATCATTGGAAGTGGCTATCGCAGTTTTTGGTGGTTACGAGAGTCAAAACGATCGATGAGGACGGATACAGCAGCTGGAAACGCACACTGTCTGATGCGGATGTAGAAAGAGCAATCAGAATTCTGAATACAGACAACAAGGCGTTGGTCGAGGAGCAGTTCACTCCGTAAGCGGTTGTGTTTTCATTTAACTTGCAAAATCTCTGCACAGACACTTGAAAAATCAGTAAAGTCATGATAAAATAGAAGATATAGAAACTAGTTTTACGCTCATATCAAAGAAAATCATCAGTAAAAAGGAGGGATGACTGCATATGAAATATGATCTCCCGGAAAGAGTGGAACGAGAAATTTCTTCTTTTGCCAAAAAACACGCCGTTTTAAAAGTTGTACTTTTTGGTTCCAGAGCAAGATGTACCAATACCAAAAGAAGTGACATTGACATTGCAGTATACGGAGGAGATTTCGATTCTTTTTACTTTGATGTCAAGGAAAACGTACATTCTTTGCTGAGCTTTGATATAATAGAGGCAGACGGAAATATTTCAGAAAAACTGAAAGCAGAAATAGAAAGAGACGGTGTTGTGATCTATGAAAAAACTTGATAACTTTTCCAGCTGCCTTGATGTGCTTCGGCGTGCTGATTTTGAAATTACAGAGGAAAATGAGATTTACAGAACAGGGATCATCGGACAATTCAATCTTACATTTGAACTGGCATGGAAGGCATTGCAGGAGATTTTGAAACTGCATGGTGCAGCTGGTGCAGAAACAGGTTCTCCAAGGGAAATCCTGCAGCTTGGCTATAAGCTTGGTTTTTTGAACGATTCTGCGGTTTGGCTGCTTATGCTGAAAAAGCGAAATGTTTCAGTGCATCTCTACAATGAAGATGATATCGATGAAATGATTCTTCTGGTGCGTGACAGCTTCATCCCGGCTTTTTCTGCTCTGGAAAAAACACTGCAGGAAAAGCTTGCAGAAGTTCGTGCGGATTGGGAGTAACATAAAAAATCCCTTAGAGATGTAACTCTAAGGGATTTTATCTTACCAATGCAATAGAGCGATATGTTCAATAAAGCTGATACTTTTAATAATCGAAATGATCCACACCGCCGGATTTTACCCTGCACCGTTTCTGACAGAAACAAATTCCAAGCTTTGCAATGTTTTCATACTGTTCGTCCCGCAGGCTTGCTTCGTAGTCTTTTTCCTCAATTTGCCTGAGGGCATCTTCACAGGCTTTTGTCATCTGGTTATACTTTTCTACAACCTTAAATTCCAGAATTGCAGCATGATGCCATCTGGAACGCTGCTTTATCACCAGATCAAACCGTCCGTTGCCGGATTCCCGGTTGGAAACCACCATATAGCCGCTGAATCCAGAAACTAGTCCCGTCACAAAGCCATGGTAATAGTTTTCCTGTTCGTCAAAGCAACTGATGGTGTTGGTCAGCCAGGTACATAGCAAATCCTCTAGTTTTTCCGCATCTGCGTGAATCACAGATTCCAGAATGTCTGTTCTACTGTCACGGTTGACATGGTCGATAAACCACGAACGAATGGTGTTTTTGTAGATGCTCTTGATCTCCACATTGGGGATCACCATGTCATAGTAGGTTTCGTCGCCGATCGTTTCACAGGAGATGATTTTCAGATAGCCGGTAAACAGCAGAAAACTCCAAATGTAGTCCTGATTGACATCAATTGTACCATAGGTCACGTCCTCAAAAATCTGCGTGTGAATTGGTGTGCCGTTGATGAGTTCCTCCACCATAGATTTGGTACGCTCGTTGGACTCCTCAATAAGTCGCTTGACAATTCGATTGGAGCTGGTGTTCGACCAGTAAGGCTCGCAGGCAACCATGTCGTTTTGCAGGTAGGAGTCAATGCAATTGAGAACACTCCATGGGTTATAGATCTCCGTTAGTCCAAAACGGTAACCATCATACCAATTTGCGATTGTTCCGGCATACTGTTCCAGAGAAAAGGCTTGCAGAATCTCTTTCATTTCCTCCTGGGTAAATCCGAAATACTGGGAGAACTTGTTTTTCGTGATGGAGTAAGTTTTCAGGTTGTTCAAGCCCGTGAAAATGCTCTCTCTGGACACCCGCAGACAGCCTGTCAGAACTGCAAATTCCAGCGAGGGGTTGGTTTTTAACGCAGATTCAAAACAGCTGCGAATCAGGTTGGTCATGTCATCGTAGAAGCCTTCGTGGTAGGCGTTTTCTAATGGTACATCGTATTCATCAATGAGAATGATGACGTTCTTTTGGTATACTTTCTGCAGGCATTTTGACAGCAATTTAACTGCGGAATTATACTCTTTTGGCTCTGCAATTCTTCTCTTGATTTTTTGAAATTCCAGCTTATCTTCTTCGCTGACTGCATCTGATTGCAGAATGGTTTCATGACGTTCAAATTCATCGGAAAGCAGTTTGACATACTCAAAATAGGCTTCTTGATAGGAAGCTCGTTTCATGCTTTTCAGCGAAATACTGATTACCGGATACTGTCCCTGATACACCATATACTCCGGATACGCTGCGATTTTCAAGCCGTCAAAAAGATAAGCGTTGCTTTTCTCAGTTGCCTCAAAGAATCGCTGCAGCATACTCATGTTGAGTGTTTTGCCGAATCTTCTCGGTCTGGTGAAAAGATTGACGGTTTCTTTGTTTTCCAGGAGTTCCTTTATCATCAGTGTTTTGTCGACAAAGTAGTACCCGTTGTCCACCAGCCGCTTGAAGTCCTCTACGCCAATTGGCAAGGGTTTGTGTTTCATGTTCTCACCTCTGCTTGTTTCTGCAATTTTACCGGGATTCTTGTTATTGTTATTATACCATGTTCATCCGGAAAAAGCAACTGGATTCATGAGAAATATAGGGCAGGAAAAATGGCGGTTGGATAAATCGTTTATATCTGTTTGAACACTTGAAATTTTGCTGGGATTATGGTATGATAAAGACATAAATAACATAAGAGGTGGAACTGGTCATGCCAGAAAATGCAACGACAAATGAAAGCAATCATGTGACATTGATTTTGCGAGAATTAAGTGATGATGAAAAGATGAAATATATCACTGAAATGCGTGAAAAGGCTCTTCACGATGAAGCAACGGCAATAAATGCTGCTGAAAAAAGAGGCGAAAAAAGAGGAATGGAGAAAGCAAGAGCAGAAGGTCTAGCAGAAGGCAGAAAGGCAAGAGAAGCAGAAATAGCAGAAAAAATGCGTAAAATTGGCATGACAGAAGAACAGATTAACTCCATTCTAAAGTCATGATTATCATTTCATCAACTGAGCAGAACTCTGCAAATATTCTAGTTTGATTAAAACAAACATTGCGAGCAGCAGCTTCTCCTGCTGCTCAATTTTATAATCTATCTCAAATGAAGAAAAGAGAAGTATCTATGTTAAATGTTTACTTTGGTGATATGCCGGAAGCTATTTACGATACAAAAATTTATTTCAATAATACATATAAGGATAGCTGGATTACCAAGCAGTTATCGAGAGAAATGATAAAAGCAGTTGATCATTCTGATGTCATTGATGAAAGAACCATACACAGTCCTGTTTTCGGAAATATTGATCCGAAAAAACTTTCTGGCGGTGTAAAAACGTTAATGCTAATTGCCTATGATAAAACGAAGATCTTCAATGCTTCTAAATGTGGGGATAACTGTGCAGAGTGGATCCTGAAAATTGCAGAAAAGCAAAAAATTGTAATCAATCTACGTCATCTTATGGACTTTGGAGAAGGAAAATTTAAGATCAAGGTTTTGAACACCGGAAAGATTGTAAAAAATATGGGGGAACTTGTGTTAGAAGCTGGAGAATTCGTGTGAACTACGAGCTACAGAACGAAGTCGTTGATGGTGTAACGTTGTTTTCTTTAAAAAAGAGTTTTTAATCTAGTTTGGAAAACACTCTACAGCTTAACATCTCTCAGACGATATACTATATAAAAGTGATCCCAAGTGGAATATGAAGAATTCATCTACAACAATTTTTTAAAGATCTTGATAGCGAAAAACCACGCATCTGCGTGGTGTCGCACTTCCGAAATCTTGAAAATACGCAAAAAAAAGATAGTCACGCATCGCCTCCACCATTAAAGTATCTGTAATGATACAATGTAGAATTTCACCTCACAAAAGTGGGGTGAAATTTTTTGTGTAAAAACAAACGATAACTTTTGCAATCAAACGATAGCCCCTGTTATCGTTTGCAAATAGGATTTTTACCTATTTTCAGGTACAAAAAAAGCCGGGCATTTTTCTGCCCGGCTTTATTGTTATTCTTTGATTTCCGTTCCATCTTTGAATTGGAATACCATACTGCCGTCATGAAAAACGGTGACGTTTGCGATTACTGCGTTCCAGACACTATCATTAAACTCTGTCAGCACATCGCCTTTCAAGGTTTGGATGATATCCTGAATCTGTTTGTATCATGCCTGTGCTGATTCATATTCAGCTTTTGTCCGGTCAAGTTCAGACTGCAGTTCTTCAAAGCGTTCATACTTTTTTCGGTATTCGTCTGTGAAACCGTTGGTATGCGTAGCAATGTATCCTTCGAGTTCTGCCTCTAAGGTTCTCAGCTCTGTGTCGTCAGGCTGAAAAGGCTCTTGCAGTGTGGCAAGTACCATTTTCAGATTTTTGATGATTTCTTTTCTTCTGTTGTAGTATTCTGCAAAGGCATTAAGGAACTTGGCTTTAATCTCCGCATTCCATATGAAAATATGCCTGATGGTCTGGAATGCCCTGAACTGTTTCTCAAAAAACAATCTGAAACAAATCAAAATGCAGATTCTCCAGATACAGAAAAACAAGATGCAGAAAACCTACATCTTGAAATTCAAAGTATAGAAAATCAGGGACAATTAAATACTTACCTATCAAGTACGAAAGAATCAAGTATGAAAGAATTAAATAGCACGGCTTCTGCTCCGCCGAAGAAAAAGACACCGAGCAGTAAGAAAAAATATGCGGAAGCAGTTGCTATGACGGAAGAAGAATATCAGAAACTGACCGAACAGCATACAACTGCTTTTGTAGAAAAATGTATTGAAGTCCTGAATAACTATAAGCTTTCCAGCGGAAAACGATACAAATCAGATTACCACACGATTCTCAATTGGGTGATTGAAAGAGTTTCCAAGGACTATCCGCAGCTGGATAAGCCTGTTTCTGTACAAAATCCGGCTTATGACATCAATATCAATCCATTTGACCAGTTTGTGAGGTGAGAAAATGTTTGTCAATACGGAATTACTGGAGTTTATCCGCTTGAAAAATCCCCTTTCTTCTGTTATCGGGAAATATGAAGCGATAACAAATGCTTGCTGTAAATGCCCATTCTGTCACAGCAAGACCAATTCTCTGAATCTTTTCCATGATGAGATCTACACCTGTTTTCACTGCGGTGAAAGCGGTGATGTATTTGGATTTGTCAGCAAAATTGAAAATCTTTCGTTTGCGGAAACAGTTCGGAAAATGGCAAAATTATCGGGAATTTATACACTGGAAGAATTGAAACAGAAGAATATTTTCCGCTTTTGGGACAGATTTCTGATTCTGTGTGAGCAATATCACATTGCAGCGGACAGCGTATTGCGTGAATATTCATCTGAACTGACAAAGGAATATCTTCTCGGTCTGAAATACAGCAAAGAGGAGCCGGATACCGCCCCGCTGGAAGCCATTATGCAGATGAAATACGGTATATCAAAAGAATTTTGGAATGCTGCTCCTGAGCATATCATGGAATATCTGACAGCAGAAAGGAACCACAATGAATGATACATTGAAAAACATTTTTCAGACACTCTCTGAAAATGCAGAGGAAAACTTCGTAAAGCACAAAAATGCCGATGACTATCTTGCAGAGGATGGTCTCTGGCATTGTGGGAAGTGTGATACGGCAAAACAATTCCGACTGCCTGAGCGATTTATGAAAATGGGAATGCCTGAAATTGTCGGCTGCTGCTGTGCCTGTCAGTCTGCAAAGGAAAAACGGGAGAATGCAAAGCAACAGCTTGCATCTGTCATCAGAGAGAATAAAGAAAACGCAGATATTCCCGAACATTATCTGTCAGCTGACATTGCAGCGGTGGAATCTTCAGAAGCCCAAAGAATCGGTATGAACTATATCAAAAGCTTCGAGAAACTGGGCAGGATCGGACTTCTCCTCTATGGTGACGTGGGAACGGGTAAAACCTATCTGGCAGCCTGTATTGCAAATGCTCTGCTGAATCAGGGCGTAAGCGTAAAATGGCTGACCGCTATGCAGATCGTGGAACGCAGTTGCTTCTACAGCGAATCAGAATATGCTGAATATATCCGAAGCATTACTGCTCCCGATCTGCTGATCATCGATGATCTGGGAGCGGAACGTGGCACAGATTTTGCACTGGAACGTGTTCACAGTCTTGTGGATACCCGTATCTCAGCCAACAAACCGATGATCGTAACCACCAATATCGACATTACGGATATGGGCAATTGTGTTGATTTGAAAAAGAAACGCACATTTGACCGTATTCTCCCTGCAACATTTGCCTTTGCCATGAAAGGCACGTCCTATCGTATGAAGCAGGCACAGAAAAGTTACAAAACACTCAAAGATCTGCTTTTGCGTGAAGAATCAAATTGAAAGAATGGAGTAAAAAATTGAGATTAATCAAAACCTATGACGGAATCACACTGAACTGCGATGTAATCGCAATGATTCAACCTGTTTTCATGAACAGTGCAACGGGAGTTATCAGCGAAATGGTCGATGACAGCTTCGATCCGGATACCCTGGATTTTGCTGTGACTGCATTTACTACACTTGGAGATGAGATAGTCCTTGCAGTTTATGCAACGGAAGAAGAACGTGATTATGCCAGATACAAGCTGGAAAATTGGCTTGTTTACGATGTTGGCAGCTATTACACCATGACAGAAAGAAAATAACGGAGGGTTTAAACATGGAAAAAATGATTATAACAGAGTAGAGCAGACCGATTATGCTGAACAAGGTCAAGGAGTTTGTACAGAGAACGATGTACCTTGCAGAGAACAAAGTGATCCCCTATGCAGAATTTGCACTGATCGACAGCGGCGAAATGGTGAACATCGGCAATTTTGATGATGCAGACACCGCAGAGATCATTCGAATCATTCTGGACATTTTCACAGAGGACAAAAAAGCGGTGTTCGATGTCAATCTTGAAGTTTTCGGAATCCGAAATTTCCTTGAAATGCTTCGATATGTGTCAGCCGACAGCGATTCTGTCTATCGAATTTTGATAAAAGAATTGAAACAGCAGCTGAAAAGCGGTGAACTGGATGTCAGCTTTTCTTGACGGCTACATACAGCTTGCTCATGCCATTGTTGCTGTGGCAGCAGAAAGCTACAAATATACGCTCTTAGCTGTCAAAAATCATACCAGAAGCGATTCTGTTTTCAGGCGAAAAGAAGAACTGGAAAGCTTTTTTCTGTCGGAGTGGTTTAGACTGCTGTCCAGACTTGACGGAAGATATTTTATACAGAAAATGCAGGAGGTCTACTATTTTGACAGGTAAAGAGTTTTTATGGCAATACATTATGATTGATCGTCAGATCAGGAGCGTGAGGTTTCAGTTGGATAGTATGATCGCATTAGCTAATATAAGTGCAATGCAGGATCATTTGCAATCGGAAATCGACGACTTGGCCAATTCGTTGAAATTAATTGTTGATAACGGAAATTTGGTTAAGATGCAGATGATCAATAAGATCCAGCAGATTGAAAATGATAACCGCAGAGAAATCCTCAGAGCCTGTGTTCATAAGCGTTTTAAGAGCGTGACAGCATGAG
>UMHJ01038769.1_pt1 | contig 16755 bp, 17 predicted proteins | sample 1965511 | NCBI WGS metagenome assembly UMHJ01 (sample SAMEA4836096, study PRJEB28245) | human gut metagenome | biome: gut microbiome; material: fecal sample | place: Denmark | collected 2008
GTCTTGGTGGCGCCGGCCAGGTCAGCGTCAAAGACGATCAGGTTGTCGTGCTCGGCACCCAGCTCCTTCAGAGCGTTGCCGTAGCTGTCACGGGTTGCGATCTTTTTCATGTCTGCCATCTTACATCGCCTCCACTTCTGCCAGCTGAGCCTTCAGCTCCGTCATGGCCTTCTCGTATTCCTCGTCGTTGGGGGCCTTGCCGTGCCAGCCAGCCTGGTTCTCCATGTAGCTGACGCCCTTGCCCTTGGTGGTCTTCATCACGATGGCGAAGGGCACGCCCTTGGTCTCCTTGGCCTTGGCAAAGGCGGCCTCCATCTGGTCAAAGTCGTGGCCGTCAATCTCAGCCACTTCAAAACCGAAGGCTTTCAGCTTCTCAGGGATGGGGTAGGGGCTCATCACGTCGGCGATGTTGCCGTCGATCTGCAGGCCGTTGTTGTCGATGATGACGCACAGGTTGTCCAGCTTGTAGTGGTGGGCCAGCATAAAGGCCTCCCAAACCTGGCCCTCCTGGATCTCGCCGTCACCCAGCAGGGTGTATACCCGGCAGTCCTTGCCCTGGTACTTGGCGGCCAGAGCCATGCCGGCGGCGGCAGAGACACCCTGGCCCAGAGAGCCGGTGGACATGTCCACGCCGGGGGTCTCGTTCATGTTGGGGTGGCCCTGGAGGTGGCTGCCGATGTGGCGCAGGGTGAGCAGGTCGCTCTCGGGGAAGAATCCCCGCAACGCCAGGGCGGCGTACAGGCCGGGGGCAGTGTGGCCCTTGGACAGGACAAAGCGATCCCGGTCCTCCCACTTGGGGTTCTTGGGATCCACGTTCATCTCTTTAAAGTACAGGTAGGTAAACAGGTCAGCGGCGGACAGGCTGCCACCGGGATGACCGGCCTTGGCGGCGTGGGTTCCCTCAATAACACCCATGCGCACCTTACAGGCGGTGGCCATCAGTTGCTTTTTTTCTGCTGCGGTCAAGTAGATCGCTCCTTTCATACGCATTGGCTTCCGTTGCATAAAAAGTGGACTGGAGGGCCAGTCCCGCAGGGTCCGAAACAATAGGGCACCAGGCCCCCACGGAGTGCTCCGAACAGATGGAATGTATGATAAGTTTCTGGGTTTATTATAGTGCGTGACGGAGAGTGGTGTCAACCTTGAGGTGGCTCCAAGAGGCAGAAAAATCCCCCGGCAGGGCAAAATACCTCACCGGGGGAAGGAAAATCAGCGGAAATAAACCAGGGGATCTTTGGGAGGCTCGGCCTTTTCCACGGTTTGGGCATAGAGCACCACGCCCTCACCCTCGTAGACGGCGGCGTGCTCCCAGCGGATCTGAGCGGTGACGGTGACCCACTCCCCCTTGCGCAGGGAGCGGCTGCGGTCATATTTGCACAGGAAACCGAAAAAACGGATGTCGTCTACACAGCAGGTCATGGCGTTGCGGCCGGGAATGAAGGTGCCCTTGGGCAGCTTCATGCTGGTCATGGCCTGGGCCTTGAAGGTGACGGTCTTGCCCTCGTAGCGCTCGGGGTGGTCCTGGATGTCAATATACCAGATGCCGTAGTCGTCATCCTCCAGCTCCAGGTGGTTGCTGTCCAGAGAGTAGGGGAGGATGTCCTCCACCTCCAGCTCCTCGCCACGCTCGTCCTCAAAGACGATCTCGCACATGCGGTTGACCGCCCGGATAGACCGCTTCCAGCCCGACAGAGGCATGTCCGGGGTGCAGCGGTTGAAGAGCACCATGTCTGCCTCGGACACCTGGTCCACGATCATGGACTGCATGTTGGTGCGGTACATCTCAAAGGTGGTGGCGTCGATGACGTGGATGGCCTGGTACAGTCCCCACTCCCGGGGCAGCTTCAGATCCCGGAGGATCTGGATGGGCCACATGCCGTTATACTCCAGCAAAACGCGCTCGGGCTGGTAGCGCCGCTCCACCTCGTCCAGAAAGTCGCGGGTGAGCTGGGATTGGTCCTCCACCGGCACCAGGCGGCAGTTGCGCTTGGACAGCTTTTCCTGGTCGTACTCCTCCTCGCCGTCCTCACAGCGGATGAGCACGGTGCGCTGGCCGTCGTTGAAGTAGTCCATATTCAGAGTGTCGATAAGCAGGGTGGTCTTGCCGCTGTCCAGAAAGCCGGTGATCAAATAAAGAGGGATACGGGAATCAGGCATAGCCGCTCACCTCACGCCAGCAGGAACAGCTTCTCCAGCTGCTCCTCCTTGAGATCGGAGCCGATGACGCACAGACGGCCGGTATAGTCGGCAGCGCCCTCCCGGATCTGGAACTCGCCGGGCACCAGGTCGAAGTGCAGCCAGGTCTGGCCGTCGTCGCAGGGCAGGATGCCCTTGGCACGGAGGATCACGCCGTAATCCTCGCCCATGGCCAAGGCGGACAGGGCGTCCTGAAGATCCTCGCGGCTGTACTTCCGGGGTGTCTCGCGGCCCCAGGAGGTGAATACCTCGTCGGCGTCGTGGTCGTGGTGGTGATGGTGGTGCTCGTGGCCCATATCGCAGGCCAGGCAGGCGTCACAGGCAGCCTCGTCACAGCTGTGGTCATGCTCGTGGTGATGGTGGTCATGGTCATGATCGTGGCAGCCGCAGTCGCAGTGCTCGTCGTGGTCATGGTGGTGATGCTCGTCCTCGTGCTCATGATCGTGGTGATGATGCTCGTGGTCGTGATCGTGGCAGCCGCAGTCGCAGTGCTCATCATGGTCGTGGTGGTGATGCTGGTGGGCGATTTCCTCCATCAGCTCCTGGGCCAGAGAGTGGCCGCCCTCCATGGCGGAGAGGATCTGAGCGCCGGTGAGCTGGTCCCAGGGAGTGGTAAGGATGGCAGCCTTGGCGTTTTTATCCCGCAGCAGCTTCACGGCGGTGTTCAGCTTGGCCTCGTCCATCTTCTGGGTACGGGAGAGGAGAATGGCGCTGGCGTGCTCCACCTGGTTGTTGAAGAACTCGCCGAAGTTCTTCATATAGATCTTGGCCTTGGTGGCGTCCACTACGGTGACAAAGCTGTTCAGGTGCAGATCAGGGGCCTCGGCCTGGACGCGCTCCACGGCGGCAATGACGTCGGACAGCTTGCCCACGCCGGAGGGCTCGATGACAATGCGGTCGGGGGCGTAGTCGGCCAGAACCTGCTTGAGGGCTGCGCCGAAGTCACCCACCAGAGAGCAGCAGATGCAGCCGGAATTCATCTCAGTGATCTCCACCCCGGCGTCCTTCAGAAAGCCGCCGTCAATGCCGATCTGGCCAAACTCATTTTCGATGAGTACGATCTTCTCGCCGCGGAACACCTCGTCCAGCAGCTTCTTGATGAGAGTGGTCTTGCCGGCGCCCAAAAAGCCGGAGACAATGTCGATTTTTGTCATGGTGAATTCGTCCTTTCTACTGTAAAACGATAAAATTATACATTCCAAAGCAGGCCGGAAGCCCGCAGAAATTGGCAGATCAGGTGGGCGGCCTGGTCCCGGGTGGCGGGAGCCTGAGGAGCGGTGAGGTCCAGCTCCACCCCCAGGGCGGACAGACGCCAGGCGGGGGCCTGAGCCCAGTCGCTCAGACCGGCATAGGCAGCCTGCTGGCCGGAGAAAATGGGCTGGTCGGCCATAGCGTAGCCGTCCATACAGGCCCAGGAGGAGACAGCCGAGAGAATAGTGACCAGCTCCTCATAGGTGAGGCTGTCCTGGGGGGCAAAGCTGGTGCTGCTCCGTCCGGCCAAAAATCCTTTGGCCACCATGGCATCCACCGCCTTGGTGTACCAGGCGTCGGAGGGGACGTCGGTAAAGCCTGCCGAGCCGCTCTGACGCAGATTCAGGGCAGAGGCCAGCAAAACAGCAAATTCGCCCCGGGTGATGGACTGCTCCGGCCGGAAAGAGCCGTCCGGGAAGCCGCCCAGCAGCCCATAGGCGGACAGGGTGGCCACATCGTCGGCATAGTCGCACTGCTCCAGATCGGTATAGTCCCAGCGGCAGTTGTAGCTCAGCCCAGAAGCCTGAGCGGCCTGAGCGGGGGTGACGGCGGTCCACTGGCTGCCTCCGGCACCCTGGCTGAGCTGGGCGGAGGGAGGCAGGGCCTCCAGCAGCTGGTCAAAGGCCTCCCGGTATTCCTCTTGGGCGGCCTGCTCGCCGGAGATGTAGAAGGTACAGCCGGCAAGCTCCAGTTTCCAGTATCCATGGCTGTCCTGGGGCTGAGCGGCCGTGAGCAGCAGCGCCGCGGCCGGGGCATATTCCTGGGAAATCATGAGGGTGGGCAGCACGCCAATGGTGTCGTTGGTGGCACCATCGGGGGAGAAGAAGCGGTAGGAGGTGATCTTCAGAGCGTCCCCGTCAAAAAGGCCGGGAGCAGACTCCTCATCCAGCACGATCTGGGCGATACCCTTGCCATAGGTGCGGCCGCCCACAGCGATTCCGGCGCGGTAGTCCCGGATGGCGGCGGAAAACAGCTCAGAAGCGCTGGCAGAATTGCCGTCGGTAAGGATGATGAGCGGCTGGTCGGTCCGGTCAGCATAGTCGCTGCTGCTGTAGACCTGAGTGTATTTCCCATCGCTGTCCCGGAAATAGGTGATATTGTGTCGGCCAATAAAGCTGCCAACGCTGTCTGCGGCGGCATTGGTGGAGCCGCCGGGGTTGGAGCGCAGGTCCAGAACGAAGGGGCGGTCCAGATCGTCGTATTGGGCCAGCGCCTGGGAGATGGTTTCTGCGGTGGTATCACCGAAGCTGATGCACTCGATCACGGCCACCCCGTCCACCAGAGAGTAGGTGACGATGGGCACCTGTACTTTCCGGCGGGTGAGGGTCAGCTCCCGGGTGGTCCCTGTTTTGCCGGAGAGGACGGTCAGTGTGACCCGAGAACCCTCCTGACCGGTCAGGGCAGAGGACTGCTCTGAGGCGGTGACGGCCACCCCGTCAATGGACAGAATACAGTCGCCCTCCTCCAGTCCGGCCTGCTCCGCCGGGGAGTCGGGGAGGATGGACAGGATCAGAAATCCGTGTTCCGTGACTTCCTTTTGAATGGACACGCCGATCCCCACCAGAGTTTCCCCGTTGACCGAGTTCAGGAAGGCACTGTACTCCTCCTTGGTCATGTAGACGGTGTAGGGGTCACCCAGGGCCTCCAGCATGGAGTCCAGATCCTCCTGGGCCAGAACGGAGTCGGGAATCTGGTCCACATAGAATTGTTCCAGAAGAGCACCGGCCTGTTGGGCAGTAAGGGCGGAGACGGGAGTCAGGCACAGGGAAAACGCCAGGGCCACAGACAGGCCGGCAGAAAAGATACGTTTCATAGGTAAAACTCCTGGTCCGTAGAAATGGCACGCCGGATGCCACAAGGGGGTGGCATCCGGCGCGATGGATCGGTTAGATTTTGGGGGTGCGGTAGGTCATTTCATCACGCTTGGGGCCGGAGGAGACCATGGTGATGGGGGCGCCAATGTGGGCCTCCAAAAAGTCCACATAGTCCTTGGCCTGCTGGGGCAGGGACTCGTAGTCCTTGCAGCCGCGGATGTCGCACTTCCAGCCGGGCAGAGTGGTGAAGACGGGCTTGGCCTTCATCAGCAGGGGAGTGACAGGGAAGACGTCGGTGACCTTGCCGTCGATCTCGTAGCCGGTGCAGACCTTGATCTCGTCCAGGTAGCCCAGCACGTCCAGGCAGGTGAGAGCCACTTTGGTGGCGCCCTGCACCATGCAGCCATACTTGGTGGCTACGGCATCAAACCAGCCCACACGGCGGGGACGGCCGGTGGTGGCGCCGAACTCGCCCTTGTCACCGCCGCGGCGGCGCAGCTCGTCGCCCTCCTCGCCCAGCAGCTCGCTGACGAAGGGCTCGGTGTGGGAGCCCACGGAGGAGGAGTAAGCCTTGGTGACGCAGATGACATCCTCCACCGCGGTGGGGGGCACCGCAGCGCCCACACAGCCAAAGCCTGCCAGAGTGTGGGAGGAGGTGGTCATGGGGAAGATGCCCAGGTCGGGGTCCTTCATGGAGCCCAGCTGACCCTCCAGCAGGATGGTCTTGCCCTCCTTCAGGGCCTGGTGGACAAAGCCCACCGCGTCGCCCACGTAGGGACGGATCTCCTCACGCAGCGTGACCAGCTCCTGGAACAGCTCGTCCACATTCAGCGCGGGCTTGTGGTAGAGGTGCTCGAAGAGTACGTTTTTCAGGGAAACAGCGGCAGTCAGACGCTCCTTCAGCCGCGCCTCGTCAAACAGGTCGCACACCTGGATGCCGATCTTGGCGTACTTGTCGGAGTAGAAGGGGGCGATGCCGCTCTTGGTGGAGCCGAAAGCCTTGCCGGCCAGACGCTCCTCTTCATAGGCGTCCTGCAGGGTGTGGTAGGGCATGAGAATCTGGCAGCGCTCCGACACGATCAGGTTGGGCGCAGGCACGCCCTGATCGGTGAGGGATTTCAGCTCATCCACCAGCTTGCGGATGTCCAGTGCCACACCGTTGCCGATGATATTGGTGATGTGGGGGTAGAAGGTGCCGGAGGGGAGGATGTGCAGAGCAAAACGGCCATAATCATTGATGATGGTGTGGCCGGCATTGGCACCGCCCTGGAACCGGATGACCACATCAGAGGTCTCCGCCAGCATGTCGGTGATCTTGCCCTTGCCCTCGTCGCCCCAGTTGGCGCCTACGATCGCTTTTACCATAATGTTACCTCCGTGAACCGGGATTCGCAACCGAAAAACGGATTTGCCTTATCCGGCTCATAACGCAACAACCATATTATACTTCCTTTTTTTTCGGGACGCAAGAGCCAATCGTGTAGAAAAAAGGGGAGCTTTTGTGAATGATTTGCCAAAAAGGAGAACTAGGGGGCGGGGACCACATCGGGGGCCATCAGGTTCAGGCCCTTTTGCAGCAGTTCAGCCGAAAGCTTCCCCTGACCGTAGGTGATCAGATTGCCCTGGGCGTCAATAAAGATGGAGAAGGGGAAGGAGTTGATGCCGTAAGTTGAGATGGCCTGGTAGTCCACGTCGTAGTACACCGGGAAGGTGAATTCTGCCTCCTTCAGATAGCTCTCCGCCTTTTCCCGGGTGTCGTTCATGGCCGCGCCCACATTGACCAGCACGAAGTGGATCTGGTCCCCGTACTGCTCATAGAGAGCCTGGATGTCGGGCATCTCCTGCTTGCAGGGGGAGCAGGTAGAGGCCCAGAAGTTGAGAAAAACAGGCTTGTCGCCCAGGAAGTCGGACAGCTGTACCATATTGCCCTGGGAATCCTCCATAGGGAAGGAAGGGGCGGGATTGGCCTGCTGGGAAGAGGAAGAGGAGGAAGAGGAGGAGCCCTCCGACTGGCTGGGCTCATTGGCCAGCTGGCTGTTCTGTACGCCGGGAGCCAGGCGGGTGTAGAGAAATCCAGCAGCGGCCAGAATTACCACCAGGGCGATGCCTAAGATGACAGTAGATTTTTTACCCATAATGAAGTACCTCCTTAGACAAGGCGGGAGAGCAGCGTGCCCATGGTACCGGTGGCCATGAGGATACCCACTACGATGAGCAGTCCGCCCGAGACGGCATTGATAATAGAATAGTGGCGCTTGATCCAGTCAAAGGCAGTTTTCAGGGACTGGATGAGCAAGGCGCTGGCCAAAAACGGGATGCCCAGACCGGCGGAGTAGCACAGCAGCAGGAGGATCCCCCGCAGGGTAGAGCCCTGCTGGGAGGCCAGTACCAGGGCCGAACCAAGGAAAACCCCTACGCAGGGAGTCCAGCCCACGGCAAAGACCGCGCCGAATACCAGAGCGGAGAAAAAGCCCATATCATGGCCCACGGAATAGCCCTTGGAGCCCCGAAACAGGGACAGGCGGAACACACCCAGGAAGTTGAGGCCGAAGAAGATGACAATCAGACCGCTGACGATGTTTACCGCCTGCTGGTGCCGGGTGAGTAGCGCGCCGATGGAACCGGCAAAAGCGCCCATGGCTACAAACAGCAGCGTAAAGCCCAGCACAAAGCCCAGAGCGTTTTTCAGCACCCGTCCCCGGGAGGCATCCGGCTGTCCGCCGGCAAAATAGGACAGGTAGATGGGCAGCATGGGGAGCAGACAGGGAGAGATGAAGGTGATGAGACCTTCCAGAAAGGTGACAAGATAGACCATGGGATTCCTCCGGTTTGATTACTGAGATGAGCGGGAAGTCAGGCGCTGCCGCAGGGCGGACAGCAGGTCTCCGGCCAGCGCGCCAAGCAGCCCTCCCACCAGCATGGAGTAATAGGGGGTGGAGGTGAGGGGGCAGGCCCCGGTGGCACACAGGGTGAGACGGTAATAAAGGTATCCCCCTGCCAGGCCAAGAGCGATAAAGATAAGCCCGGCGGCGTTGGAGCGCAGAAACGAAAGAACTTGCTTCATGATAAAAACCTCTTGTGGGTTTGTCAAGAAAAATCGGTTTGGATAGGGTAACCATACCACAGTGAAATCGTTCCCTCTGTGACAGGGTCACAAACCTCTTGCCCCAGGAAGAAAAAACAGTATAATAAAGGAGAAACAAACGATCCCCGGAGAGAGGAGCCCGCTATGAATACCCTGACCCCTGAATCCCTGTCCTTTTGGCCTCACCTCACCCGGCAGCAGCAGGAGACCTTGCTGAGCTGTGTACAGCGGGCGTCCTATGCCCCTGGACAAATCATCCGCTCCCCGGATACTGACTGCCTGGGAGCTCTCCTGATCCAGAGCGGTGTGGTACGCATCTACCTGCTCTCAGAGGACGGCCGGGAGGCCACCATCTCCCGCATGACGGAAGGGGAGGTGTGTGTGCTGTCCGCCTCCTGTATGCTCAATGCCATCACCTTTGATGTACAAATCCAGGCGGAGACAGCGGTGGAGGTGCTGGTCATCCCCATTCAGTATCTGTCCGTTTTGATGCGGGAGAATATCTATGTAGAGAATTTCATCTACAAGGCGGCGGCCCAGCGGTTCTCCCACGCCATCCGGGCCGTGGAACAGATGCTCTTTTATACGTTGGAGCAGCGGGTGGCCTCCTATTTGCTGGAAGAGTCCCGGCGGCTGGAGACCGATACCATTCAAGTTACCCAGGAGCAGCTGGCCCAGGCCATCGGCAGTGCCCGGGAGGCGGTGACCCGTACCTTAAAAAAACTGTCCGCTGCGGAGACGGTGGAGCTGTTTCGGGGCGGTGTGCGTATCCGGGACCGGAAGGGGCTGGAACGGCTGGTAGAGCGGGGCGGCTTGTAAAATCACAAAAGGAAATGTAAAACCGGGGCGGTTCCCATTAGGAAACCGTCCCGGATCTTTTTTGCCTGCGGCAGTATGGAGAGAAGAAAAAACGGGCTGATTTTACATTGAAACCAGATAGGAGGGGGTTCTTTTGATGAAAAGTGACCAAATTCCTGGTGAATATGCGATTTTACGTGGATTTAACACAAAGAGGCTTTTTCATTTTACATGGCTTTTTTATACTGAGACACGCAAAACGGGAAACGGATTGCACAGTACTTAAATGAAAACGAACCAAAGGAGAATGATGAATATGAAGAAGCTTACTTGCCTGGGCCTGTCCCTTGCTCTGGCCCTGGGTCTGTTCACCGGCTGCGGCAGCAGCAATCAGGATCAGGGCAGCGGCTCTGGTTCTCAGAGCAACACCAATGACTCCTCCACCGTGGAGCTCAGCGGCACCGTAAACACTGCCGGTTCCACTTCCATGAAGGACGTGATGGCGGTTCTCACCGAAGTGTTTGAGAAGGAAAACCCCGGCGTGACCATCAACTACACCGGTTCCGGTTCCGGCGCCGGCATCGAGGGCGCTACCTCCGGTACCTGCGACATCGGCCTTTCCTCCCGTGCTCTGAAGGATGAGGAGAAGGAGAGCGGCGCTGTGGAGAACATCGTGGCTCTGGATGGTGTGGCTATCGTGGTGAACCCCGCCAACGGTGTGGAGAACCTGACTGTGGAGCAGATCGCCAAGATCTTCACCGGTGAGATCACCAACTGGTCTGAGGTAGGCGGCACTGACGGCGAGATCGCCGTGTTCGGCCGTGAGGCTGGTTCCGGCACCCGCGGCGCCTTCGAGGAGATCGTGGGCGTGGTTGACGGCTGCAAGTACACCAACGAGTACTCCTCCACCGGCGACGTGATCGGTAACGTGGCCTCCAACCCCAATGCCATCGGCTACGCTTCCCTGTCCGCCGTGGACGATACCGTGAAGGCTGTGAAGGTTAACGATGTGGCCCCCTCTGAGGCTACCGTGAAGGACGGTACCTACGAGATCCAGCGCCCCTTCGTCATGGTCACCAAGGATGGTGCTGAGCTCTCCGAGGCTGCCCAGGCCTTCCTGGACTTTGCCATGAGCGCGGAGGCTGCTGACTACATCGCTGCCGCCGGTGCCGTGTCCCCCAAGGGCTAAGAAAGACTGAATCCCAACAGATAAGACAGGCCCCCGGCCACGGGGGCCTGTTTTCAAAAAAATTATCCTCAGTTGACAAAGGGGCCGGACCCCCTTGTCACCGATTGTTCCGGGCTCTCTGTCAGCTGAGGATTCAGAATCTGCGACAAAGGTTGGTTACATATGAACAAACAAGCAAAGCCCTCCCTGCGGGCCAAAAACGCGGTGGAGCGGGGCATGAACCTGGTATTTCTGCTGTGTGGTTTTATTGCTATCGCCTTCGTGGTGCTCATTACCATCTATCTGATTATTTCCGGTCTGCCCGCCATTAAAGAGGTGGGCCTCATCGACTTCCTGTTTGGAACCCGCTGGGCATCCACTGACAAGACCAATCCGGCCTACGGCATCCTGCCCTTTATCCTGACTTCCATCTACGGCACTGCTGGAGCCATCATCATCGGCGTGCCCATTGGCTTTCTCACGGCTGTGTTTCTGGCCAAGGTAGCTCCCCCCAAGGTGGCGGCGGTGATCCGCCCGGCGGTGGATCTGCTGGCTGGTATTCCCTCGGTGGTGTACGGCCTGGTGGGTATGATGGTGCTGCTGCCCGCCATTCGAGAGTTTTTCAATATCCCTGCCGGTGACAGCCTGCTGGCCGCCATCATTGTGCTGGCCGTTATGATCCTGCCCTCCATCATCTCGGTATCTGAGACCGCTCTGAAGGCGGTGCCCAAAGAGTATGAGGAGGCCAGCCTGGCCCTGGGAGCCACCGAGCTGGAGACTTACTTCCGGGTTACCGCGCCCGCTGCCAAGAGCGGCATCGCCGCGGCGGTGGTGCTGGGCGTGGGCCGTGCCATTGGCGAGGCCATGGCTATCCTGATGGTGGCCGGCAATGTGGCCAACATGCCCTCCATGCTCTCCAGCGTCAAATTCCTCACTACGGCCATCGCCAGCGAGATGAGCTACGCCGCTGTGGGTAGCCTGCAGCGCAATGCCCTGTACTCCATCGGTCTGGTGCTGTTCCTGTTTATTATGCTGATCAATGTGGTCCTCAATGTGTTCCTGAAACGGGACAAGGAGGCGTAAAGGATGACGAATGCTATGACAACGACTTCTGCAATTCAGACGGCCGGTAAGGCCAAAAGCAAGCTCTCCCCCCGCCGCAAGGCATACGAAATTGGGATGCGCACCCTGCTGTATGTGTCTGCCGGGGCCACCTGCCTGCTGCTGCTGTTTTTGATCGGCTATATTTTTGTAGAGGGCATGCCCAACCTGACCTGGGAGTTCCTTACTACGGAGGAGAGTGTGCTCAACGATACCGTAGGTATTCTGCCCGCCATTCAGAATACCGTGTATGTGGTAGTAGTTACCCTGTTGTTTGCCTTGCCTCTTGGCGTGGGCGCTGCTATCTACCTCACCGAATATGCCACCAACCGCAAGCTGGTGACCGCCATTGAGTTTGCCACCGAGACCTTGGCCGGCATCCCTTCGATCCTGTACGCCCTGGTGGGTATGCTGGTGTTCTGCCAGCTGATGAAGCTGGGCACCACTCTGCTGGCCGGCTCGCTCACCTTGGTGATTATGACCCTGCCCACCATCATCCGAACCACCCAAGAGTCTCTGAAGACGGTCCCACAGGGCTACCGGGAGGGCGCGCTTGGCCTGGGCGCAGGTAAGTGGCACATGATCCGCACCATCGTCCTGCCCGACTCTATCGACGGTATCGTCACCGGCTGTATCCTGTCCATCGGCCGCATCGTAGGCGAGTCTGCCGTGCTGATGTTCACTGCCGGTATGAGCACTGGCCTTCAGGACTTTTTCAGCAAGGGTGGACTCACCCACAGCTCCGGCGCTACCCTCACCGTGGCCCTGTACGGCTACGCCAAGGAGAATGCCCGTTTCGATCTGGCCTTCTCTGTGGCTCTGGTGCTGCTGGTCATTACTCTGGTCATCAATCTGGCCGCCAAGCTGGCGGGCAAGCGTCTCAAAAAATAAGGAGTTTTACGATATGAACGGAAATACCATCGTTAAGGCGGAAAACCTGGACCTGTATTATGGGGAAAATAAGGCCCTGAAGGGAATCAACATTGAAATCCCTGAGCACCAGATCACCGCTCTCATCGGCCCCTCCGGCTGCGGCAAGTCCACCTTCCTGCGCTGTCTCAACCGGATGAACGACCTCATTCCCAACGTGAAGATCACCGGTTCCCTGCTGTATCGGGGAGAAGACATCTATGCTCCCGGTCAGGATGTCACCGACCTGCGCAAGCGCATAGGCATGGTCTTCCAGAAGGCCAATCCCTTCCCCATGTCCATCTACGACAACGTGGCCTACGGGCCTCGCACCCACGGCATCCGCAGCAAGGTAAAGCTGGACGAGATCGTGGAGGAGTCTTTGAAGGGTGCGGCCATCTGGGATGAGGTAAAGGACCGGCTGAAAAAGCCCGCCCTGGGCCTCTCCGGCGGCCAGCAGCAGCGTCTGTGCATCGCCCGCGCGCTGGCAGTCAAGCCCGACGTGCTGCTCATGGACGAGTCCACCTCCGCTCTGGACCCCATTTCCACCTCCAAAATCGAGGACCTTGCCACCGAGCTGAAAAAGGATTACACTATCATCATGGTCACCCACAATATGCAGCAGGCCGCCCGTATCTCCGACAAGACCGCCTTCTTCCTGCTGGGTGAACTCATCGAGTACGGCGACACGGAGCAGATGTTCTCCATGCCCCAGAACAAGAAGACGGAAGATTACATCACCGGGAGGTTCGGATAATGCGGGACAGATTCAACGAACAGCTGGAACAGCTGAATGTAGAGCTGATCAAAATGGGAGCCTTGTGCGAGGAGGCCATTTCCGCCGCCGCCAAGGCTCTGCTGGAAGGAGACGCCGCCCTGCGGGAGACTGCTGCCGCTGCCGAGCGGGAGATCGACCAGAAGGAGCGGGATATTGAGAGCCTTTGCATGAAGCTGCTGCTCCAGCAGCAGCCGGTGGCCCGGGACCTGCGCACCATCTCCGCAGCGCTGAAGATGATCTCCGACATGGAGCGCATCGGCGACCAGGCCAGCGACATTGCCGAGATTACCCGGGACATTGAGGATAGCCCTGTGATTTCCCATGTACCCATCGCTGAGATGGCCCGCAGCACCATCGGCATGGTCACCGACAGCATCGACTCCTTTGTGCGCAAGAACCTGGGCCTGGCTCAGGAGGTCATTCGCAAGGATGACGAGATCGACCGCATGTTCCTGGAAGTCAAGGACGAACTCATTCGCCGCATCGGCCAGGGAGACAGCGGGGAGACCTGTATGGACCTGCTGATGATCGCCAAATACTTTGAGCGCATCGGCGACCACGCCTGCAACATTGCTGAGTGGGTGGAGTACTCCCTCACCGGACAGCACGGCGATATGTGAGCTTCCCGGAAGGGGAGCGGAGGAGAGGTAAACGCACGTGATCTATATTTTAGAGGATGACGCCAGCATCCGTAAGCTGGTGGTCTATACCTTACAGAGCCAGGGCATGGAGGCCCAGGGCTTTGACCGCCCCTCCCAGTTTTGGGAGGCCATGGAGAAGGGCAGTCCTGAGCTGGTGCTGCTGGATATCATGCTGCCTGAGGAGGATGGCCTGCAGGTGCTCAAACGCCTGCGCTCCATGCCTGCCACCAAGACCCTGCCTGTTATTATGCTCACGGCAAAGAGCACGGAGTATGACAAGGTGCTGGGACTGGATGAGGGGGCGGACGACTATGTGGCCAAGCCCTTCGGCATGATGGAACTGATGGCCCGTGTACGCACCGCCCTGCGCCACGCAGGGCAAAACCAGCCCAAGGAAAAGATCTACTCCCTGGGCAGTCTCTTTGTGGACCCCGAGCGGCACATCGTCCGGGACGGGGATCGGGATGTCACCCTGACGCTGAAGGAGTTTCAGGTTTTGTGCCTGCTGTTGGAGCGGGCCGGTACCGTATTTACCCGGGATCAGCTGCTCAACACCATCTGGGGCTATGAGTTTGACGGCGCCAGCCGGACCGTGGACGTACATATCCGTACCCTGCGTCAGAAGCTGGGCAAATCCGGCGACTGCATTGAGACGGTGCGGGGCATCGGCTACAAGATCAGTGCCGACTGACCGGCGGAGGGATAGAAGTTGAAAAATATGACCGCCAAATTATTTCGAAATTCCACGGCAGTAGCCGTCTCTGTGATGGTGCTGTCCATTGCCTTGTTTTTGGGGATGCTGTACCAGTACTTCAGCAACCAGCTGATGACCGAGCTGGAGACGGAGACCTGGCTGGTAGCCCAGGGCGTGGAGCTCAACGGGATGGACTATCTCACCGGGCTCAACACGGAAAACCGGGTGACCTGGGTGGATACAGACGGTACTGTGCTCTATGACAGCCAGGCCGACGAAACTGCCATGGAGAACCATGGTGACCGGGAGGAGATCCAGCAGGCGATGACCGGTCAGTCCGGTACCGCCCGGCGCTACTCCTCCACCCTGGCCCAGCAGACCCTGTATGCCGCCCGGCGGCTCAATGACGGCACCGTGATCCGTGTGGCCAGCGCGCAGCAGACGGTGATGACCCTGCTGCTGTCCATGGTACAGCCGATTTTGATCATTCTGGCTCTGTCGCTACTGATTTCGGCCGTGCTGGCCTCCCGAATGGCCAAGCGAATCATTCGCCCCATTGTCAATCTGGACCTGGAGCACCCGGAGGACTGCGACACCTATGAGGAGCTGACCCCCCTGCTCTCCCGCATTAAGCACCAGAACGATACCATCCAGCAGCAGCTGCTGCAGCTGCAGCAGAAGCAGCAGGAGTTTGCCGCTTTGACAGAAAATATGTCCGAAGGTTTTCTGCTGATGGACCGGCATGGCCATGTGCTCTCCTATAATAAGGGTGCCCTGAACCAGCTGGGTGCTCAGGCACCGCAGGGAGAGGTGAATGCCCTGGTGCTCAACCGCAGCGAAAGCTTCCGCCAGGCGGTGGATGAGGTGCTTTCCGGCCACCGCAGCCAGCAGATGCTGCGTCTGAACGGCCGCTGCTGCCAGCTGCTGGCCAACCCGGTCATGCAGGGTGAGGAGCAGATGGGCGCGGTGATGGTCCTGTTGGATGTCACCGAGCAGGAACAGCGGGAGGACCTGCGGCGGGAGTTTACCGCCAACGTCTCCCATGAGCTGAAGACCCCACTGACTTCCATCTCCGGCATTGCGGAGATCATGCAGAGCGGCATGGTAAAGGCGGAGGACGTACAGGGCTTTGCCAGCGACATCTACCAGGAGGCCCAGCGTCTCATTGCCCTGGTGGAAGATATCATCCGTCTGTCCCAACTGGACGAGGGTGCGGTGAACATGGAACGGGAGGATGTGGACCTGTTCCAGCTCTCTCTGGAGGTGACAAAACGCCTGGAGAGCGCCGCTCAGAAAAATGATGTGACCATCAAGACCATGGGGCGTTCCGTCCAGGTCCACGGTGTGCGCCGGGTGCTGGATGAGATGATCTACAACCTGTGCGACAACGCCATCAAGTATAACCGCCGGGGCGGCACGGTAGCCGTCACGGTAGGCCCGGTAGAGGGCGGCGTAGAGGTTTCAGTGGAGGATAACGGCATCGGTATCCCCGCTGAGGATCAGAACCGGGTATTTGAACGGTTCTACCGGGTAGATAAGAGCCACTCCAAGGACATCAGCGGCACTGGATTGGGCCTGTCCATTGTAAAGCACGGCGCGGCCCTCCATGACGGACAGATTCGTCTGGAGAGTACCCCGGGCAAGGGCACCACAGTGACTTTGCTGCTGCCCCAGGGCTGAGCGCATAAAATTGAATTTCCTGGGAACCTTTTTTCTTGGAAGGCGTCAAAGAAGATGAAACGGGCCGATAATTAGTCCGTTCAGAACAAGAAAAAAGGAGACCACCCATGAAAAAATTGTTTGCCAGTTTGGCTTGCGCCGCGCTTTTGATCACTGCTCTGACCGGCTGCGGACAGAAGACCGGCAGCACCCGTACCCCGGAGGAGCTGACCCAGCTGTACAGCCAGGCCATCACAGAGAGCGGGGGCGAGATGGTGGAATATAACCCCGTCATTACCCAGATCGACGACGAGAATGAGATCAATGGTATGATCCTGGAATCCATGGGCCTTAAGGCAGAGGATATGACCGCCTTTGGCGTCAGCGGTTCCATGATGAGTGTGAAGGCCTACGGTATTGCTGCCGTCATGCCCGCTGAGGGCAAGGAGGAGGCCGTGAAAGAGGGCCTTCAGGGCTTCATTGACAAGCAGAAAACGAACTTTGAGACCTACCTGGCGGACCAGTATGCTGTGGCAGAGAATGCCCGCCTGGAGACTCTGGAGGACGGCACGGTGCTGATGGTGATGTGCGAAGGCTCCGATACGGTGTTTGACCAGATCCGCACCGCTATTGAAGCGTAAAGCCGGATCGTCCGGAGCGC
>UMHJ01059886.1_pt1 | contig 16708 bp, 13 predicted proteins | sample 1965511 | NCBI WGS metagenome assembly UMHJ01 (sample SAMEA4836096, study PRJEB28245) | human gut metagenome | biome: gut microbiome; material: fecal sample | place: Denmark | collected 2008
TGCGTGCCGACCGGCCGAATCGCTTCAGCCAGCCGAATCTGCGAGCGGACAACGGGACTCGGACCCGCGGTCTCAACCTTGGCAAGGTTGCGCTTTACCAACTAAGCTATGTCCGCAATGTCACCTTGACAGGCAACAGGGGAATACATTACCCGACCGCCTGTACAAACGGGACAAAAATCGCGACACGCCTGAAATTCCGCGGAATCGGTCACCGCTCTTTGTTGCTGATGAGCAGCCCCCCCCCCAAAAAAAAATGGCATTCATGAACAGCAGGTTGCACACACCGAACGCCACGGTGTTGGCCCGCGTGCCCTTGTAGATGCCCCAACTCATCACCGTCATCGGGCTCATCCATGCCAGCGGGAGCAACGTCCATCCCAACGCGACCATCGAGATGATGTTGAGGATGAATGCAGCGAGACGCAGGTTGCGGTCGCCATTCGTCATCGGGTACGCGCCCGGCGAATACGGTTGCCGTCCGGCGTCACCTGCTGCGCCGGCGCGAAATCACCAGTCCATTCCTCGCCATCCCACCAACGCATCAGCGAGGGATCGCCCGATGGGTCCGGATACCAGCCCGGCGGCATGTTCATGATTGCTCCCGTCCGGCTCGGGCCGCTTCGCTCCGGCTCATGCCGCTCGCCTGCATCTCGCCCGCACCTCGCCTATTCCGCCCGTCACCTTCATCGGCCACGAATCACCGCGCCGCGCCACCGAAGGCGCGATACTGGCAAACCTGCCTCCATCGCACAGCCCCGGCCACGCGCGACGCACATAATACGACATCATCGCGCCGCATGCTCGGTGTCCCTCCCCGACCCCTCCACCCCCAAATGCCGCCTGTCGCGCGGTTTTTGTACTGCGCTGAGAGTATTCAAGAGAGTATGACAGTAAATTCCTCGACCATGGTCAAAGAGTTCACCAATCCGCTGAAGGAACCGATCGACGACGATATCAACCTGTTTGATTTCCTTGACCGCCGCGCCCAGCGCGACCCGGACGGCTCGGCCGTCGAATACAAGGCGGACGGCGGCTGGAAGTCGTTCTCCGCGACGCAGTTCCGCGACCTGGTGATCGCCCTGGGCAAGGGCCTGATCGGCTTGGGTGTGAAGAAGGGCGACGCCGTGTCAATCGTGTCGCGTACGCGCTGGGAATGGACCGCGCTCGACATGGCCATCATGGCGGTCGGGGCGCTCACCGTCCCGGTCTACGAGACGAATTCCGACGCTCAGGTGAGCTGGATCTTCAACGATTCGCAGGCCACGATCGCGTTCGCCGAGGACGACGGGCAGCGCGACAAGATCGAATCCATCCACGATGAGGTGCAGTCGCTGCGCAAGGTGTTCGTGATCGAGGCCGGCGCGCTCGAAGCCTTGCAGGCGTATGGCAAGGAAGTGAGCGACGAGGAGTTCTGGGCGCGCAAGAACGACGCCCACGGCGACGACCTCGCGACGATCGTCTACACGTCCGGCTCCACCGGCACCCCCAAGGGCGTGGAGCTGTCGCACCGCAATCTGGCGTTCCTGTGCCTGTCGGCCATGCAGTACATGCCCCGCGCCTGCGCGTGGCCCGACCGCCGTCTGCTGCTGTTCCTGCCGCTGAGCCACGTGTTCGCGCGGTTCATGGAGCTGCTGAGCTTCTGCGGCACGCTGACGTTGGGACTGAGTTCCGATATGAAGACGATCGTCAAGGATTTCGAGTCGTTCGGCCCGACGCTGCTGCTGGCGGTGCCTCGCGTGTTCGAGAAGGTGTATAACGCAGCGTCGCAGCGCGCCGGCAAGGGCATCGCCGGCAAGATGTTCCTGCGTGCGGCGGACGTGGCGCGGGATTGGTCGAAGGCCGAGCAGGCCGGCGAGAAACTGCCGTGGCGGGGGCGCCTCGCCCACGGGTTCTACGAGTTGGTGGTGTACAAGAAGATCCGCACGATTTTCGGCCCGAACGCCGACTTCGCCATCACCGGCGGCGCCCCGATGGACGCCAACCTTTCGCACTTCTTCAACGGCATCGGCATGCCGCTGCTTGAGGGCTACGGCATGACGGAGACCTGCGGGCCGGTGTGCGTGAGCCTGCCGGAGAACAATCGGATCGGCACGATCGGCATGCCGATGAGCGGCGTCACCGCGGGTATCGCGGACGACGGCGAACTGTGCGTACGCGGCCATCTGGTCTGCCGCGGATACCACAACCATCCCGATGTGACCGCCGAGCAGATCGTCGACGGCTGGCTGCACACCGGCGATCTGGGCGACATCGACGAGGACGGCTTCATTTCGATCACCGGCCGCAAGAAGGATCTGATCATCACCGCCGGTGGCAAGAACGTCTCCCCCGGCCTGTTGGAGGCCGCCGTGATGACATCGCCGGTTGTGAACCAGTGCCTGGTCATCGGCGACCGGAAGCCGTTCGTGGCCGCGCTGGTCACATTGGATCTCGCCGATGCGAACGCGTGGCTGAAATCGCAGGGCGCTCAGGAGGAGTCCGACCTGGCGTCGCTGGCCCGCAATCCGATCGTGCACACCGAAGTCGAGCGTGCGGTGAATCAGGCCAATGAGGGCGTGTCTCGCGCCGAGTCGATCCGCAAGTTCGAGATTCTGCCCGACGAGTTCACACAAGACAACGGCATGCTGACGGCCAGCCTGAAGACCCGCCGCGCGCAGATCGTCGCGCACTACCGAGAACTGATCGACACTGTGATCTACGTGCCGAAGAAGAAGTAGGCTCACCCGGCCTGCAGTCGCCACGTTGTTTCCTGTTTGCTTGTTCCAGTGTTCGCGCATGCGGTTGCTGTTGGCTGCTCCCGCTTTGCGGTTGCAGCTCGCGTGTTCGGGTCCGTTGTATCCGTCGCGCCGGTCGTTATGTCCGAGGTCCCATGCTTGGCCGCGGGTGACGGGCAGGCGGCAGTGGGTGTATGAGCATCTGCGTAGTGCCATTTGTTGTTTGTCTAGTCCTGCGGTCGTTAAGATTCGCTGCGTGTCGCGTGTTCTCGGGTTGCATATCTCTCGGCGTCAAGCAGGTCACCGAACGCCTCGGCATAACCAGTGGCGGCCTGCTCAACCTCAAGCTCCCCGAACCCGACGCCATGATAGGCCGCACGCGCGGCTGGCTCCCGGAGACGATAGACGGATGGAACGCGAAGCGTCCCGGTCGGGGCGTCGGCGGAGGCAGACCCCGAAAAAACAAGTGACTGGCATACGCGGTTGGCTTCGAACCAACGACCTGCGATTTTGGAGACCGCCGTTCTACGTCTGGTGCGCATCAAGCGGTATATGCGGCGTTCGGCACGCCTGCCGCGGCAACCGAAATCGTCTGTGCATCAACACTAACAACCGTTCGCGCGGTTCGCTAGAGGTCGTGAGGATTTTTCGCCTTTCGCGCTCTTCCCGGGCATGCCGGCCGCGCTTGGGCCGTGCAGCCGGCTTGGAATCCAGTCGGCACAGGGTATCCGCATGGGAAGCTGCGCTGCGTTTGCGCCGGCTGCTTTCACGCATCGGCATGACTCATTTCGCTCGCGACGCGCCGGCCGGATACGGCGCGGATGCCGAATTACCGGCATCGCCGCGGCATCCGCAGGCGCGTTGACGCTGGCCACGTCGGCGTTCATGTTCCGATTTGTCCTTGACACGCAGACGCCGCTTTCGATGATGAAACTGGTCAGGGCCGGTAAGGTTCCCGGCGCCAAGCTGGAGGGCGTGCGCCGTGATGCAGCCGAGGAGGCAAGGGCCGCATTGGTCGACGGTCGACCGATTCGTCAGCGATGCGCTGGCCGGATGAGCCGTAAAGCCCGACTGGCTGGGCCATTTACGGGCTGTGGAGGGCGAACAGAACGCGAAATTACGGGGTGAAATAGCCGAAATCCGCAATTCCCCGTGTGAAATCGCCGTTTTTCGAGCTCAAAACGGCGATTTCGCACGGGGAATTGCCCAGAACGGCTATTTCAACCCGTAATTTGACGAGGATGATGGGGGCAGACAGGGGGCAGACAGGGGGCAGCGATTGCGGTTGGACGCGATTGCGTTTGGACGCGGCTCATGGCTTACATTGTGGTCGCATCACTGCCGTCGGAGCTGTACGAGGAACCGGAACCGCTGGAGCTGCTGCCGGAGCCACTGGAACCACTGCCGAGCTGGCTGTCCGACTTCCCTGAGCCGCCATACTGCTGAAACTGCCCATTGCCGAATTGGCCGCCGCTGGGCGGCTGCCCCATGCCTCCGGGCATCTGCATCTGCTGGCTGCTGCCCGTGCCATCTTCGTCGTCGGTCAGCGCGTTCACCGCGAGCGCTCCACCGACGCCGCCCACGAGGCCGCAGACCAGAGACACCACGGCGAGCAATGCCCACGTCTTACCGCTCAACGCGTGTTCGCCGCCCTTCGAGCCTTTCGGTGTCGGGACCTGACCGCCCATTGATCCAGGCACCGGCCCCCGGCCGTTCCAATCCTCATACAACGGCATTCGGCCGCCCTGCGCGTTCGCATCTGGTGTATTCGCGCCCTGCATATTCGCGTCCTGCGCGTTCATGTTCTGGCCACTCACCGCTTGCATATTCCCCGGCTGCGGATTCATTGCCTGCGTCGGCGCATTCTGCGCGTACCACGCCGCACGCGATCCCTCGCCGTAGCTCCCCGGCATCGGACCGTTCGGCGCATAGCCGGAACTGCCCGGAGCTGCCGCGAGCCTATACCCAGCCGAGCCGTATCCGGCGGTTCCGCATCCAGCAGCCCCGGCCCCGGCAGCCCATTCGGCATCTCCCAGACCAGCCGCACGATTCCCCGCATACTCGTCTGTACCGCCGTTGTCTGCCGCAGCCCGGCCACCATCGGCCCGACCAGCCGCGGAACCGGGCTCCACGCCCCAGCCGCCCGCCGAACCGTTAGTCACCGAACCATCAGCCACAGCGGCGTCATTCACAGCCGCTTGACGCTGCTCCGAACCGGTGAAGTTCGCCGCCGCCTCGATAGCGACGCCCTCGATGGCACCATCCGCGCCGTTGCCGCTCTCGCCGCCATTCGCATTGTTGACATTGTTGCTGTTGTTGCTGGTCATGATGACTCCTTTGAAAACTGACTGATGAAGTGATTGCTGATGTTGATGTCTGGCACGCCGCCATGGTTATGCCATCGTCCACGCTGTCGATGTGCCGAACCGGCTGTCGAACTCGCTGCGGTCGATGGTGTCGCTCGACAGCTCCGTGTCGCTCCCGGCCGAGACCGAGGTCGAATACGAGCCGGTCACCGTGACGGTCACGTCGCCGCTGCCGGAGACCACGGTCTTGCCGTTCGCCACGATGGTGACGGTGTTGCCGTCGCCGCCGGAAGCGACGTTGAGCGCGGAAATGGTCGTATCCTTCGCCACCACCCACGTGGACGTGCCGTCGACATTCACAGTGATGGGGGCGTCGCTCGCCGTGCCCGTGCCGAAGCCGGCCGCCGCGTTGTCCGTGATCGTCGCCGCGTCGGTGTCGAAATCAAGCTCAGTGTTCTGCAGCACCACATCGGCGGTCGTGTTGGTGAAGTAGAACATCGACCCTGATCCGATGGCGGAGCTGAGTGTGGAATCGACCGACTGGAACGTGGCGTGCTCGCCGGTGCTGCCTTCCGCATCGCCCGAGGTGGACTGGTAGATGATGATGCCGTTGGCGATCGGATCAGATGCGGTTTTGCCGGTGACCGTGCTTTCCAACGTCGAATCCTTGATCGGGATCGTGTTGAGGCCTTCCATGCCGGCGATCTGGCTGCCGGATGAGGTTCCGGAGACGTTGTTCACCTGAATGTCGCCGGTGGAATACAGCAGCGGGGAGCCGGAGCCGGCGGTGCTCAGCGTCGCATCGGCGAGAGAGATCGATCCGCCGCCTCGATCGGTGGCGACGATGGCGCTGTGGTCGCCCTGCGTGTCCGCGGTGATCTTGTTCGCCAATATCGTGCCGCCGTAGGTCGCGTCCAGCCCGCGTGAATTGTCGGCCATGGTCTCAATCGATGTGTCGTTGACGAGCGCCGTTCCGGAATCGGTGGCGAAGACGCCGTTCGACCCGGAGCTGGAGGCGGTGATGTCGGTACCGTCGATGACGGTGGTGGAGTCTTCGCCGACGGTGAGCGACACCGAGTTGGTGCCGGAATAGTCGTATTGCATGGTGTTGGCGCAGCCACCGAAGTTGCCGCTCGGCGGCTGCATGGTTGAGGCGGAGCCAGCGGAACCGGCCGAGAGGTGCCGAATCAGCACCATGCCGCCGGCGCCCGCGCACAGGCCACCCGTGAGGGCGACCATCCGCCTCGTCGCAATTACCGGCGATCGACGCAGCCGTGAGCCGCCGGGGCTCGCATGGGGTTGCATGTCATGGGGTTTCATGGTCGTCGTCCTTTCCTTGGATTGACTCCATTGAACGACGGCTTTCCTAGCGGCCCCTACGCCTGACGTTGAACCGTCCTGCAACCTTGCGGAACGGTTTTCGAATGTTTTCTGGATGCTTTCTGGATGCTCTTAGACGGAACGCGCTCTCAAAACTCGCAGATACAGCCCCAGAATCGACATTCTGTGGCTGTATCTGCGAATTTTGAGAGCGCGGTTTCGCCTACAATCCGTATTCCTCGCGCGCGAAGCGCTCCAGCACCGGAATCGACCGCTTCACCTTGTCGGTGTCGATGCAGTAGGCCATGCGGAAGTACCCGGACACGCCGAAACTGTCGGACGGCACCAGGATCAGGTCGTATTCCTTGGCCTTCATGCAGAAGGCGTTCGCGTCGGCTTCCAGCGCCTTCGGGAAGATGTAGAACGTTCCGCCCGGGCGCACCACGTCGAAGCCGATCGAGGTCAGCGCATCGTACAGCAGGTTCATGTTCGTCTCGTACACGCTCAGGTCGCTGGTCTCGTCGATGATCTTCGCCACGGCGAGCTGCATGCTGGAGCTCGGGCAGTTGTGGCCGGTGCCGCGCGAGATCTGCCCGCACATCGGCACGATGAGTTCGGCGTCGGTCGCCCGCGGGTTGACTGCCACGTAGCCGATGCGCTCGCCCGGCAGGCTCAGCGACTTCGACCAGGAGTAGCAGGTCAGCGTGTTGTCGTAGAACTTGGCCGGATACGGCTGCGTGCCGCCGTCGAACACGATCTCGCGGTAGGGCTCGTCGCTGATCAGGAAGATGTCGTGACCGTATTCAGCCTGCTTCGCCCGCAGGATACCCGCGAGCCGGTCGAGCGTTTCGGCCGAATACACCGCGCCGGAGGGATTGTTCGGCGTGTTGATGAGCACGACCGCCACCTCGGGGTTCAGCGCCGCCTCGAACGCCGCGAAGTTGATCTGGAAACTCTCGATGTCGGCGGGCACGACGGTCAGCCGTGCGCCCGCGCCTTCGACATACGGATGGTATTCGGGGAAGTATGGCGCGAACGTGAGCACTTCGTCGCCGGGCTTGGTGACGGCCCGCAGCGCGTGGGCGAGCGCACCGGCGGCACCCGTCGTCGGGAAGATGTGGCCGGCCGTGTAATCCATGCCGAAACGCCGGTTGAGGCTTTCGGCGATGGTGCGGCACGCCTCCGGGTTGCCCAGCGACGGGCTGTATCCGTGGAGCGCGACCGGATCGGCGGTCTCGTACATGTCGATCATCGCCTTGGTGAAGCTGGACGGGCACGGCACGCTCGGGTTGCCCAGCGAATAGTCGAACACGTTGTCGTATCCGATTTCGGTGCCCCTTGCGGTCGCGTATTCACTCAGGGTTCGAATGACCGATTTGCCGCCGAGCATGGCTTTGTATGTTTCGTTGATCATGGCACAACCTCCCCGTTGGACTCTGGTTTCGTTTTTACCACCGACCACGCACAACAGGGCATGTCGCCGGTTGTTGTTGGGTTCGCGCGGGTTGGGAACCGGGTATATTGACGGGTAACCGGTCACCCGCCCGGCCCTTAGCGGCTCCGGACGACAAGCATAGCCCCGCCGCGGCGGAAAGGAGGCGCACGACGCCCAACATCATCGATTATGCACGTTCCGAGACCCGCCCGTTCGGCGTCGACGCGCTGGTGCTGGCGTCGCTCGTCTATCAGGACATGCCGGCATGCGTGCGGACTCTGGCCGCTGTCGAGGCACGATCCGGCACATTCCGCAGACGTCTGAGCAGCATCGACGTGCGCCATCCGGTGCGCTCGATTCGCCATTTGGCCGCCCCGGAGTTCGGCGACGCAACGCTGGCTTCGGTGTCGGAGGCGCTGACCCCCGATGATTTTCATGTGGAGAGCGGCCATAACGGCCTCGCCGACCCGCGCCTGACGCAGGAGCTGTACGCCGCCATCGGAGTCAATCCGCGCTTTGCCTGCGTTCGCGTGGACGCATCCGACGAGCATTTCAGCGAGGAACAGCAAATGCAGTTGCGGGTTGTACGCTCCGACCAGAAGGGCGTGATGCAGCATCTGACGTTCTCCTGGCAGGTCTCGGGCAATGATTTCGAATATCTGCCGCAGGTGTCGCCGAGTTCCCAGCTGTTCAACCGGTCGTTGAACGGCTGGCTGGAATCGTTGAGCACCGAGGAACGCGAGCGCGCGGTGGACGCCCTGTTCTCCGTGCTGCGGTCGAGCCATGACGACAGCATTTCCGATCTCATGGCAGCCGGCCTGAAGGCCGTTCCCACGATGATCAACACGTTCGTGGGTCTGTCGGAGGCGGATCGCCGTCATCTGATCGAAGCGATGGGGCTGCTCATGGCCGCGGTCCGGTCCCGTTCCTCGCGGTAGCCGTCTCGTGGCCGAACCCTGTTTCGCCAACCGAGAAAAATGGGCAGTTCGCCTATTTTCCGATTCATCCGCCTCACAATCCGCCCTACAATAATCCATATCACACATATAGACATAGTGCCCAATAAACGATAGCCGCACGTCACGCAGGAAGGGAACCATCATGCCGCGCCCACGCAAGGATTCCGAGATACTCTCCGCGACCGAACGCCTCGAAAACGCGTTCTGGGAGCTGCTCGCAGACCACGAATACCGCAAGATCACCGTCACCGAAGTCGTACGCGAGGCGCATGTCAACCGCAACTCGTTCTACTACCATTACGCCAGCCTGCCGGAGCTGGCCGATTCGGCGATCATGCACGCCGTGGAGCACTCGACCGTGCAGGCGCCACGCGCCGACCTCAATCCCGACATCGAATGGAGGCGCCAATGCTCCCTGGTGATGAACGACCCAGTTCAGCGGCAGCGGCTCGACCGTCTGGCACTGCTCGCCGGCAGCCATAGCTCGCCCGAGCTCATCGAGTCGCTGAAGGACTTCGGCCGTCTGATGATCATCAACGACCTCCAGCTCGACGCCGACAACCTGGATCTGAAAACCGACCTGATGCTCGACTTCACCGTCGGCGGTATCCTCGCGGTGCTGCGGCGGTGGCCGGAGCTGAGCAAGAAACTCTCGGTCGACGACCTGCTCAACGAGGATGTCGCCGTACTCGCCATGGGAGTGTACCTGTCGATGTCGAAGGAGAACATGCTGGCCTACTGGAGCCGCATTTTCAAAGGCGACATTCCAGGAGATTTCAAAACCGCCCACTAAAGTGGCTTGCAGAGCAGTCGCCGCCGCGGGGTGCGCGACGCGGACGCGACCCTGGAGGCGACATGGATCAGATACTGCAATGGTTCGAGGCGAACGCCGGGAAAATCATCTTCCTGCTGGTGGCGATCGTCGCCGCGCTGTTGATCACCAAGGGACTGGCACGGGTGATGCGCAAGGTGCTGGATCGGACGGACATGCCGAGCGCGTCGATATTCATCAACATCATGCGCGTGCTGGTGTGGATACTGGCCGCGTCCATCGTGCTGCAGCCGGTGTTCGGCATCAGCCCGACAACACTGATGACCGCGCTCGGCGTCGGCGGCATCGCCGTGTCGCTGGGTCTGAAAGACACCGTGGCGAACGTGATCTCGGGCTTCGGGCTGATGCTCGGCAAGGTGATACAGCCGGGCGATCTGGTGTCGGTCGCAGGGACGGCCGGCGTGGTCAAGGACATCACGTGGCGGCAGACGGTGGTGCGCGAGCGCAATGGCAACGAGATGGTCATACCCAATTCCGTGCTCAACACCGCGTCGCTGGAGAAGCTCACGCCGTCCAATGAAGGATGCGTGACGATGACGTTCACCGCGAAGGCCGGCAGCGACCCGGCGCACGTGACGGAGGCAGTGAAGCGCGCGGTGGCCACGGCCACCGCCGAATTCGCGCAACCCGGCAGTGAACCACTCGTCAAGCTCACCGGTTTTTCGCCGTACGGCATCGAGGTGCAGGTGCTGGCGTTCACGCGCGACGGCGTGTTCCTGTCCACCATGCGCGACGCCATGGCCCGCGCGATAGCTGGATGCGAGTTCGTGGAGCAGCGCGCCGCGGTCGGCGAATAGGGGTCGCGGCGCGTTCGGACTTACGCGCGAATCCGGGCACCACAGCGCCTACACACGCACCATGCAGCGTCACGCTGTGCGGGTCACGTCACGCAGAGCGAACGCACAGAGTGACGCATACTCCAAAAACGTTGAAAAATAAGGCTTCTCACGAACCGTCACGCTGTGCGAGCGCTCGCCGCGTGACGCGACCCGCACAGCGTGACGCACTTATGACGCATTGAGGGGAGACCAGGTATTGAGCCCGGCCTCCCCTCATCGCGACTCGGCCATTATGCGGCCATCACCCGGCCATCATTTGGCTTCGGTGACGTCTTCGACCGTGACGTCGGTATCGGAGCCGGCATCCGGATCCTCGGGCATGGTACCGAGTTCCAGATGCTCGCCACCGGTCTGGTCGACGAGCACGGTGTCGCCGTCGTGTACCTTGCCGGCGAGCAGCATGCGCGCCAGCTGGTCGCCGACCTCGGTCTGCACCAGACGGCGCAGCGGACGAGCGCCGTACGCCGGGTCATAGCCGGTGTTGGCGAGCCATTCGCGAGCCGCGTCGGTGACGTCGAGCTTGATGCGGCGATCCGTCAGACGCGAGGCCACCTGAGCGACCTGGATGTTGACGATGCCGCCCAGCTCCTCACGGGTCAGCGGATGGAACATCACGATCTCGTCCAGACGGTTCAGGAACTCCGGCTTGAAGTTCATGTGCACCGCGTCCATCACGGCCTTCTTCTTGGCGTCCGCGTCCATGTCCTGGTTCACCAGGAACTGCGAGCCGAGGTTCGAGGTCATGATCAGGATCGTGTTCTTGAAGTCCACAGTCCGGCCTTGGCCGTCGGTCAGACGCCCGTCGTCCAGCACCTGTAGCAGCACGTCGAAGACTTCGGGGTTAGCTTTCTCGACTTCGTCGAACAGCACCACCGAGTACGGACGACGACGCACGGCCTCGGTCAGCTGGCCGCCTTCCTCATAGCCGATGTAGCCGGGCGCGGCGCCGATCAGACGGCTCACAGACGCCTTCTCCATGTACTCCGACATATCGATGCGGACCATGGCCTTCTCGTCGTCGAACAGGAAGTCGGCGAGCGCCTTGGCAAGCTCGGTCTTGCCCACGCCGGTGGGGCCGAGGAACAGGAACGAGCCGGTCGGACGGTTCGGGTCGCTGATGCCGGCGCGCGAACGACGCACCGCGTCGCTCACCGCCGCGATCGCTTCCTTCTGGCCGATCACGCGCTTGCCGAGGTAGTCCTCCATGCTCAGCAGCTTCTCGTTCTCGCCCTGCATCAGGCGACCGACGGGGATGCCGGTCCACTCGGAGACGATGCCGGCCACCGAATCGGCGTCCACATGGTCGGGCACCATCGGCTCGGGCTTGGTCTCGCCCGTCGCACCCTCTTCCGCATCGGCCTTCTCGGCCGCGTCCAGCTGCTTCTGAATCGCCGGAATCTCGCCGTACAGGATCTTCGACGCCTCGGCCAGGTTGCCCTCACGGGTGAACTTGTCAGCCTCGACGCGCTTGGCGTCCAGCTGGGCGCGCAGGTCGCCGACCTTGTTGTGGCCGGCCTTCTCCGCATCCCAGCGGGCCTTGAGGCCGCTCAGCTTCTCGCGAGTGTTCGCGAGCTCGTTCTGCAGCTTCTCCAAGCGCTCCTTGCTAGCCGGATCCTCGGCCTTCTTGAGCTGCATCTCCTCCATCTCGTAGCGCGTGACCTTGCGCTGCAGCTCGTCGATCTCCTCCGGGGAGGAGTCGAGCTCCATGCGCAGGTGCGCTGCCGCCTCATCGACCAGATCGATGGCCTTGTCGGGCAGCTGACGGCCGGAAATATAGCGGTTCGAGAGCGTCGCGGCGGCGACCAGCGCGTCGTCGCCGATCGTCACCTTGTGGTGCGCCTCGTAACGCTGCTTCAGGCCACGCAGAATCGCGATCGTGTCCTCCACGCTCGGCTCGCCCACGAACACCTGCTGGAAACGACGCTCAAGCGCCGGGTCCTTCTCGATGTTCTCGCGGTACTCGTCCAGCGTGGTCGCGCCGATCAGGCGAAGCTCGCCGCGCGCCAGCATGGGCTTGAGCATGTTGCCGGCATCCATCGAGCCTTCGGCCGCGCCAGCGCCGACGATCGTATGAATCTCGTCGATGAACGTGATGATCTGGCCGTCGGCGTTCTTGATTTCGTTGAGCACGCTCTTGAGGCGCTCCTCGAACTCGCCACGGTACTTCGAGCCGGCAACCATCGACCCCAAATCGAGGCTGATGAGCTTCTTGTTCTGCAGCGTGGTCGGCACATCGCCGGCCACGATACGTTGGGCGAGGCCCTCCACGACGGCGGTCTTGCCGACGCCGGGCTCGCCGATCAGCACCGGGTTGTTCTTGGTGCGGCGGCTCAGGATCTGGATCACACGGCGGATCTCCTGATCACGCCCGATCACCGGGTCGAGCTTACCCTCCTTGGCGCGGGCGGTCAGATCGGTGGAGTACTTCTCCAACGCCTTGTAGCTGCCCTCAGCGTCCGGGCTGGTGACCTTGGCGCCGCCGCGCACGCCGGGGACGGCCTTGCGCAGCGCCGCGGCCGTGACGCCGTTCGCCTTGAGGATGTCCGCGCTCTGGTTCGGCGCGGATGCGGCGATGCCGATGAGCAAGTGCTCGGTGGAGACGTACTCGTCGCCCATCTGCTGCATCTCCTTCTCGGCCTGTGCCAGCGCCGCCGTCAGCTGGCGGCTCGCCTGCGGCTGCGATGTGGTGGACCCGCTCGCCGCCGGCATCTTGACCAGAGCATTGCGCACCGCGGCGCCAATCGCCTGCGGGTTGCCGCCCGCCGCCTGAATCAGTCCCTGAATCACGCCGTTTTCCTGACGCAGCAGCGCATCCATCACGTGCAGTGTCTCGACCTGCGCGTTGCCCGCGGCAGACGCGCTCTGAATCGCATCACCGATGACTTCCTGGGCCATGGTGGTGAACTTCTGTTCCATATCAACCTCCGTATGTCTCATGCGCCTTGGCGGCCGCGGCCCACGACATCCGAACCGCCCCGCACAGCGCTTTCCGTCTGTGTCTGATATGCACAACCGATTCAGCACCCATTCTATTCCCGAAAGTTGAGCGCAAGCGACTCAAGTTTTGCGCTGTTTTTGAAGCGCCAAAACGCAATGTGGATAACTCGAATCCGTGCGACACGCTCTCAAAACTCGCAGATACGAAACCCGAAACCGCCATTTTCCGCCAAAACAGTTCTCGTATCTGCGAGTTTTGAGAGCGGTCATGTTTGAGATCAACGAAGAACCGCCCCGCAGCGACTGTCACGTTCAAAACCACGCGGCGGACGCGCGCGAAAGACATCATTCCCCGCGTATGGCCCAATACGAACGCCTCGGGCGCAACCATCGAGGTGCATGGGCTCCTATGCACCTCCCCCGAGGCGCTGTTCGCCCAAATGGCCAAAGAGCTGTCCCTCGAAGACCTCATAGAATTCGGCGACTCGCTGGTATGCCGCGACCCCGCACGCAGACGGACCACTCTGGCCGAACTCAGAGAATTCATCCACCCATGCGACTCGTTCCAGGGGCAAAAACAATGCATCAGGGCACTCACCCAGATTCGCGAGAACACCGACTCCCCGGCCGAGACCCACTTGCGTCTGCTGCTCAAACGGTATGGATTCCCCGAGCCAATCATCAACGTCCCGGTCGAGGCGACGGGCAATGCCGCGCACGGTCCCGCAATTTCGGACGGCCTGCGGCCGACCCAATCCGGCCTCGCTGTCGCTTGGCTCGTGCGCTGCGACAGCACACTGTGCTGTCGCCTAGCCGCGCACGACCACGTTGCGGAGGGAACCGATGCCGGCTACGTGGACGATGGGCTCGTCGCCGGGATCGAGGTGACCGGAGGCGTTCGGGGTGCCGGTCATGATGACGTCACCGGGCAGCAGGGTCGAGAACGAGGAAATCGCGGCGATCTGCTCGGGGATGCTGTGAATCAGGTTCGCAGTGGTGCCGCTTGCCATCGGCACGTCCTCGCCGTTGAGCGTGAAGGAGATCTTCGCGTCCTTCCAGTCCAGCTCGGTCTGAATCCACGGGCCGATAGGGCAGGACGTGTCGAAGCCCTTCGCCCGCGTCCACATCGGATCCAGCCCCTGCAGGTCACGCAGCGTCACGTCGTTGACGCACGTGAAGCCCAGCACGTAGTCCATGGCCTTCTCGACCGGCACGTTCTTGGCGATACGCCCCATAATCACCGCCACTTCGGGCTCGAAGTTCATATCGTTCGAATACGACGGGATGACGATCGGATCGTCCGGCCCGATCACCGACGTGGAAGGCTTCGAGAAGATCACCATGTCTTCCGGCGCGTGAGCAATCTCGGAGTGCCCGCTCTCGTGCATGAACTGCGCGTGCGCCTCGTAGTTCTTGGCGAGACCGTACACCTTGGAGGGAATCACCGGCGCGAGCAGCCTCAGCCCATCGGCGTCGAGCGCGTACCGCTCCCCTGTGGGCTTGACGGGCGCGGCTCCGAACGGGTATCCGTCCAGTTCGATCAGGTAGTCCTTGCCGTCGGCCGGGTCCTGCTGGACGAAGGCATAGCGCGGCTTGTCGTTGAGTGAAAAACGTGCGATTCTCATACTCACCAGTGTAAACCAGTGCGAGTGCAATCCTTACGAAGAACGCGCATACGAAAAGCGGGGCGGCCAATCATGACCGTCCCGCCTTGTCGGATTCTCGCGAGCTGGACCCGCTTACTCCGTGTAGCTCTTGTCGAACAGCGTCTTGCCGCTTTCGGTATGCAGGTACACGCGCACCTTGGCGTTGCCGCCGGTGTCGCAGGTTTCGTTGAGCGTCTGCGCCACCGACTTGAACGTGCTGTCCATCCCGTCAAGGCTCGACGTCATCATGTCGCCCATGCTGCTGTACGTGTCGGACAGCGTGTAGTCGTACACGAGCGTGTTGCCTTCCGCGTACGCCTTGATGCTGATGCCCATGCCCTGGTACGACGAGGTCATGCTGTCGAGCTGCGACTGGATTTCGCTGGAGTTGACGAACTCTTCCAGTGACGGCTTGCCGGAGCTGGAGGATCCGTTGAAGCTGTCGTTGTTGAGATCGTTGTTGGTGTCGTCGGCCCCGTTCTGCAACGCGTCGTCAAGGTTGTTCAGATCGTTGCTGCTGGATCCGTCGGAGTTGCCGTTGCTGGAGTTGTCGCCATTGGATTTGCTGTCGCCCTGCGTCTGACTGGTGGACGTGTTGGGTTTCGCGTCGGCGCTGCTGTCCTTCTTGCCGCCGATGACACCGGCGGCGAACAGCACGACTACGACGATGATGGCGATGACGGCAACGACACCGGCGGTGATGCCGGCGATGAGCGGGCCGCGGCTCTTCTTCTTCGGCGGTTCCTGCTGGTACGGATCGCCGTAGCCTTGCGGCGCGATTGCGGGCGGCTGGTTCCCGTATTGTGGGTCACCGTACTGGTTGGCGCCGTATGGCTGTCCGTACGCGGCGGTCGGCTGCTCGCCGCCGTACGGTGCGGCCGGCTGACCGTACCCTCCCGGAGCACCGCCGGCAAGCGGCTCACCGTATGCAGCGGTAGGCGCGCCGGCACCATACTCCGGCTCGGGCTGCTGACCATAGGGCGCGGCAGGCGCATTGCCGTTGCCGCCCTGCGGCCCTGCAAGCGGCTCACCATACGCGGCGGTAGGCGCCTCGCCACCATACGGAGTTCCGCCATCGGGCTGGCTGAAGGGGTTCGGACCGGCTTCAGGCTGCTGACCATAAGGAGCCCCACCCTGGTTGTATGCGGAGCCAGCGCCCGACTGTCCGTACGCTCCCGGCTCCTGCCCATACGGCGCCGCCTGGTATCCATACGGCTCGGCGCCGCCCTGCGGCCCGGCGAGCGACTCGCCGTACGCGGCAGTCGGCGCACCACCATAAGGAGCCCCGCCCTGCCCGTACGGGGCGGCTGGGGCTCCCGTCGGCGCGCCCGCCCCCTGCCCGGGCAGAGGAACGACCGGCACCGGCGGGAAAGCCTGCGGTGGCTGCGGTTCGGGCGCGCCTTCCGCGCCCGCAGCATTGTTCGGATCACCATACGGAGTCTGCGGCGCTCCATCTGGATACGTGTTGCTCATATGTCCCCCTTTTGCAGAGAGTCCCGTCGACCGGGTCAAATCATTGTTACCGCAACCGGCCACATGCAACGCTGTATGCACCTGATCGGCTAATCCTCAGCGTACACTCACTTTCCGTGATATGCACGGTATTGACCGGAAGTTCATGTTCATCTCACGGCAAGTTCGATTCGCACGGCGAGATCCCTCGAAAACCTTGCAAGTCCGCCTTCGAGGACCTCACCGGCGACGCCGCCGACACCCC